>Ga0208663_100035_pt1 | contig 24457 bp, 25 predicted proteins | sample Wag42014_10_10_FD_187327 | JGI IMG/M metagenome (GOLD analysis project Ga0208663, IMG submission 187327) | Deep subsurface shale carbon reservoir microbial communities from Ohio, USA - Utica-2 Time Series 2014_10_10 (SPAdes) (version 2) ...
CTTTATTTTCTCATCATCCAGCAAAACTGCATTGGTTGTTATGGTAAATTTAATTACTTTTTTATTTTCTTTTGCCTTTTCTTTTCCATATTCTACTAACTGTTTAACTACCTCAAAATTTAAAAGGGGTTCACCACCAAAAAAATCAACTTCAATATTTCGCCTTTTCCCAGAACTTTTTATCAAAAAATCGATTGCTTTTTTACCCGTCTCAAAATCCATCAATTTGCGACCACTTTTAAAATCTCCCGTAGAAGCAAAACAGTATTTACACCTTAGATTGCAATCGTGAGCCACATTTAGACACATGGCCTTTATAACAGAATCATTTCTCGGTGCTGAAATATCCTTATATATATCTTCTGAAAATAATAACCCTTCTTCTCTCAATTTGTCAATTTCTGCAATAGCTTCTAGTATATCTTCTTTTTTATATTTATGTTGAAGTAAATTTATAATTTTTTCTTTTGAATGATTTTCATAAAAGTCCAAAACATCATAGATAATATCATCTACTACATGAATAGAGCCACTTGCTGGATCTACTACAATATTCATTCCTAATCTTTTAAATTTGTGTATTAGCTCTGACATTTTTTAACCTCCATTGCAAGTTTAAATGGCAGTAATTACTTTACTGCCATTTGAGTATTATGTATTAGTATTGGCACTCTTGGTTTGCTACAGTGCAAGAAGTCTTACAAGCAGACTGACAAGATGCTTGGCATTCGCCGCAGCCTGGTTTTCTTAAGCTGTTTTTTAATGTCGGTTTGTTAATCGTAATAATATGTTTCATCCTACTTCCCTCCTCTTCTTGATTTATTATAGCACATAAAGAGAAGTAATTAAAGTTATAAATTAATGCCTATCATGCCACCTAAAGCACCTAAAACAGCTCCCCAAGCATATTTTACCGCCCAAGAGGAAGTAGGCCCTAGTTCTTTTACAAAAAATGTCCCCAAAATCAGCATAATAGTTACATACAGAATACCAGCAATTCCTCCATTTAGCCATCCTTTGCTGGTTGTACGTCTTGCAGATAAAGCACCTGATAAAACTATGCCTATTATGGTTATCAACAAAGTAAGAGTAGGCAAAGTTAATTCAGATACAGCTGTAAAGGTCAAAAGTAAAGCGTAAATTATGAAAAAACCGAGAGTGAGAATATAAGATATTAAAACCCCTGTAAAAATTCCAATAATATTTATACCACTTCCCTTTTCCAAACCAAACCTTCCTTTCAAAATTTCACCCCCACAGTTTTCTTACTAAAATGTATGCTTTTTATTTCTAACATAGTACATAAAAAAAGATGCGGCAAACCGCATCTTGTTATTTCTCTTCTTTTTCGTTTTTGTCACTGGCTGACCTTATAACTCCTCCAACTGCCCATTTTGCAATCTTTAGTCTTACTTTATCTGCTCCCATTTCTAATGTTATCACATCGTCTTTTATATTTAGAATTTTACCATAAAAACCGCTTTTTGTTATAATCTCATCACCTGGTTTTAAAGAATCCAGCATTTCTCTCTCTTTCTTTTGTCGCCTTTGTTGAGGTAAAATCAATAAAAAGTAAAAAATTGCAAGAAAAATAAGCAGTTGAACAATTACATAAGTCGTTTCTGGACTCATCAATAATCCTCCTTATTCCCATAATATTTTTCAAAAAACTCTTTCTTAAATTCAAGCAGCCGGTCTTGCTTTATAGCTTCCCTTATCCTCTCCATTAATTTAATGAGAAAATAAAGATTATGTAAAGTAGCAAGCCTTGCTGCTAAAATTTCGCCAGCCTTAAACAAATGTCTTATATAGGCCCTAGAATAATTTTTACAAGTATAGCAATCACATTCTTCGTCTAAAGGAAAAAAATCTTCTGCATAAGGGGCATCTCTTACTATTAATTTGCCTTTACTTGTAAAAACTGTTCCATTTCTCGCAATTCTCGTTGGAAGCACACAGTCAAACATATCAACGCCTCGTATTACTCCCTCTATGAGGTCATCAGGACTTCCCACTCCCATAAGATACCTCGGTTTGTCTTCGGGTAAATTTTCCGTAGTCAAATCTACCATATCATACATTACATTTTTCGGTTCTCCTACACTTAATCCCCCTATAGAATATCCAGGAAAGTCCATGTCTACTAATCTTTGAGTACATTCTCTTCTTAAATCTTCATAAGTTCCACCTTGAACAATGCCAAAAAGAGCTTGTTTTTCTGTATATCTATGGGCTTTTTTCCCTCTTTCAGCCCATTTGATGGTAAACTCCATAGATTTTTTGACATACTCATAGTCTGCAGGATAAGGTGCACATTCATCAAAGGACATTATTATATCTGCACCTAAGGCATTCTGTATCTCTATCACTTTTTCTGGAGTAAAAAAGTGTCTAGACCCATCTATATGAGACCTAAACTCTACACCGTCTTCTGTAATTTTTCTTAAAGAACTCAAGCTAAAAACTTGAAATCCTCCACTGTCTGTTAAAATTGCTCTATCCCAATTCATGAATTTATGAAGTCCACCGGCTTTTTCAATAATTTTATGGCCTGGCCTTAAATATAGATGATAAGTGTTGCTTAAAATAATCGTTGCTCCAATTTCCTTTAATTCTTCAGGAGTCATAGCTTTTACAGTTGCTTGTGTTCCTACTGGCATAAACACAGGCGTTTCTATAGCACCATGGGGAGTTTCTAATATTCCCAATCTTGCTTTTGTTCTACTGTCTTTTTTGATAAGCCAATATTTAATCGCTGCCATTATATCCTCCTATTCTGGTCAAATTATAAGCATTGCATCTCCAAAGCTAAAAAATCTGTATTTATGTTCAATTGCTACTTGATAAGCCCTCATTATGTTTTCTCTACCAGCAAAAGCTGACACCATCATAATTAAAGTAGACTCAGGCAAATGAAAATTTGTTATCATACCGTCAATAGCCTTAAATTTGTAACCAGGATATATGAAAATATCAGTCCAACCACTTTTTTCTTTTACATAACCATTTTCGTCAGCAACTGTTTCAAGAGTCCGAGTAGAAGTTGTACCAACTGCTATGATTCTTCCACCACTTTTCCTAGTTTCATTTATTTCATTAGCTGCTTCTTTTGTAACAATATAAAACTCTTCATGCATCTTATGGTTTTCAATTTCTTCTTCCTTTACAGGTCTAAAAGTACCTAAACCTACGTGAAGAGTTATAAAAACAGTTTTTACTCCCATCTGCTTTATTTTTTCTAACAACTCTTTTGTAAAATGAAGCCCTGCAGTAGGAGCAGCTGCAGAACCTTCGTATTTTGCATAGACAGTCTGGTATCTATCCTTATTTTTTAATTTTTTCTTGATATAAGGGGGAACAGGCATTTCGCCTAATTTATCCAATACTTCTTCAAATACCCCTTCATAATAAAACCTTACTATTCTCCCTCCTGCTTCTGTAGTATCTAAAACTTCTGCTATTAGCTCTCCAGTTCCAAAAACAAATCTTGACCCTATTTTAGCTCGCCTTCCGGGTTTAACTAATGTTTCCCATTCATTACTGGATATCCTTTTTATAAGAACAAATTCTATTTTCCCACCTGAATCTTCTCTTCTTCCAATAAGACGAGCAGGAATAACTTTTGTGTCATTTAAAACAAGACAATCACCTGCTTTTAAATATTTTGTTATGTTTTTAAAAATATCGTGCTCAATTTCACCGGTTTTTTTATTTAAAACCATCAATCGAGAACTTGACCTGTCTTCTAAAGGTTCTTGTGCAATTAATTCTTTTGGTAGCTCAAAATAAAATTCACTGCGTTTCATTTTTCTTTGCGCCATCCTTTTATAAGCTTTTGTTGTTTATAGTATCGTATACCTCAATACCTTTATAATAGTATTTTAAAATAGAAATGTAATTATACCCTTGGTCTGCCAGTCCTCTCGCCCCATACTGGCTTAACCCTACCCCGTGTCCATAACCACTGCCTTTTATAGTATAAACTTCACTGGGCTTGTCTGTCTTTTTTAACTCTTTAATGCCATTTGCCCCTACCGCATAAAAAGTATCTTTAGAAACCTTCGTTATCCCTTTATTATTTTGAATATTTATCTCTTTTAAAGAAATTTTTTGCGAATCACTGTAAGAAGAAATCGCGTAGGCTTCAAATTCACTGCTACCATCGCCCTTTATGTCAATCATAGTGCTTTTTAATCCAAAGAAAGACCGTATGTCTCCTTTTCGCAAAGTAAAAGTTCCCTTTGTACCGTAAATGGTAACAGCAATCGCTCTTCCAGTCCAGCTTTTTTCTGTAACTTTTACATCTACTATATCTCCTATGTCTTGTCCTTTATTTAAAAGCAAGTTTTTTATCTGGTCTTTTGTATAAGTTACCATCCAACTATCATGATAACTGTTATAGCCAAAAACGTATTTATCCTCCACTCCTTTTAAATAAGGAACATCAGCAGAAAAATAATTAATATTGTCTTCTGTATATCCTCCGCTGTGGGAGTGATAAAGGGCATCTATAAGTTTTCCTTGATATACAGCCACTACACCTTTTGTTTCGTCTACCGCTTCATTTGTAGAAGGAGCTTCTCCATCATATCCTTTGTAAATCTGTGTGTTAGTATCGTTTGTCAAATCAAAACCATACTTTCCATATCTCCCTACATTTTTAGCAGCATAAGTTCGTGCAGCCACTGCTTGTGCTTTTAAAGCTTCTATATTCCACCATGCAGGCATTTCTCCTGGCACAACACCATATAAATATTCTTCCAAAGGTACAACATTTATAGCGGTCATATCACTGTCTTGTTGCCTTCTAAACTCAAACATGCCTCTGTAGCGTTTTGATTCTATTGCCATAGGAATACCTTCAGGATTAAGCTTACTTACATATAAATCAGCGTTCATATTAAACAAAAACAAGTTTTTTGCTCCATTGCGTATCAAAATATTTTTGTCCGGTAACACCTTGGATATATTGGTATAATTTTTTGAAAGAATCTCATAGGCAGATTGCAAATCCGCTAGCGTCAAATAAGGTCCTATGTATATATGATATTTTCCATCAAATCCTATTAAGACATTGGTAATTCGATTTACTATTTTCGCATACTCACTATTTGCCATTTCAAAATCATCATAGCTTCCCATCATCAAATAAAAACTATCATCTTTTATAACTTGCACGTTTTGCATACTAGTGCTAAAAATATTAACCAAATTTCCTGTATTATTTTCATATGCAAAATTAAAACCTACAGGGGATGAAAGTTGATAAGAAGATTTGGCAGTTTGTCCATAAAAAAGCCCTATTTTTATAATTTTCGGTACGCTAATGTCAGCATTCACCGTAGAACAAGGTAAAAGAGTCAAAATCATAGCACTAATTATACCTACTATTACAAATTTTCTAAACCTCACAAATTACAACCCCTTTTTCATATGTTATTTTCTAAAAATCCATAAAAGTAATGTCAAAAGAAGACTCAACAACAGGCTTGTCATAAGAGGAAAATAAAAAGTGAAATTTCCTTTTTGATAAACTATATCCCCTGGTAGACGCCCTAAGCCAATTTTTGAACCTACAGAAAAAAGCACCCCTATTAAAATCAATATAGCTCCCATCAATATCAACATTTTGCCAAAACTATCAAACACCTTCTATCCTCCCCTGTTCTATATAAGGATATTTAAGGTAATCATAAGCTAATTTTGTAACAACTCTTCCCCGCGGAGTCCTGTTTAAAAAACCTATTTGTAAAAGATAAGGTTCATAAACATCCTCTATTGTATCACCATCCTCTCCTATTGATGCAGCAATAGCATCGATTCCTACAGGGCCACCGCCAAACTTTTCTATAATAGAAACCAAAATCTTCCTATCAATGTATTCTAATCCCATCTCATCTACACCTAATACGTCTAGCGCTTCTTTGGAAGTTTTAAAATTAATGTATCCATTTCCTCTTACTTGTGCGAAATCTCTTACCCGTTTTAGAAGCCTATTGGCAATTCTCGGAGTCCCTCGGGACCTTTTCGCAATCTCCAAAGCAGCATCTTCATCAATTCCAATGTTTAAAATGTTCGCTGACCTTTTAATTATTTCTTTTAATTCATCGACTGAATAGTAATCCAAACGGTTTATAACCCCAAATCTGTCTCTCAAAGGAGAAGTCATAAGAGCAGCCCTTGTCGTCGCTCCAATTAAAGTAAAACGCGGAAGACTAAGCCTTATAGACCTGGCACTTGGACCTTTTCCTATTACTATATCCAACTCAAAGTCTTCCATTGCAGGATATAGAATCTCTTCTACACTTCTATTGAGTCTATGAATCTCATCAATAAAAAGTATGTCATTCTCCTGTAAGTTAGTCAAAATTGCTGCCAAATCTCCCGACCTTTCTATAGCAGGACCTGAGGTTATTTTTATTCCTACTCCCATTTCATTAGAAATTACCGTAGCTAAAGTCGTTTTTCCAAGGCCAGGAGGACCATATAGCAGGACATGGTCAAGGGGCTCTTTCCTCATCTTAGCAGCTTCTATATAAATTTTTAATTCCTCTTTTATCTTTTCTTGACCTATATACTCAGAAAGCCACCTAGGACGCAAACTATATTCGGAGGCATCTTCCTGTGTAAAACTTTGAGTTAGTATTCTTTCCTCCATTTAATTCACCCTATTTCATTAATTTTTTCAAGGCTTGTTTTACAGTCTCTTCTACACTGTTACAAGTAATATCTGCCAAAGCAGAAATAGCTTCACTTTTACTATAACCTAATGCCAATAAAGCCTCTAAAGCCTCATTTGAAAGATTATTATCACTTTCAAAAACTATCTCCTTTGGAAGCTTATCTTTCAATTCCAAAATAATTCTCTCAGCAGTCTTTTTCCCTATTCCCGGAACTAATGTAAGAGCTTTATAATCGCCAGTGTTAACTACTTTTGCAAAATTATCAATAGGGACCACAGATAAAATAGATAAAGCACCTTTAGGCCCTACCCCATTAACAGATAATAACTTTTCAAACAAATCTAACTCTTCTTTTGTTTTAAAGCCAAAAATTTGAAAACCATCTTCTCTCACATGTAAATATGTATAAAGCTTAGTAATATTCCCTTTAGTAGGTAAAGCTTTTAAAGTAGAAAATGGAACAAAAACCTTTATGCCTATACCCATAAAGTCAATTATTACATAATTTTGTCCAATATCCTCAATCATTCCTCTAATATACTCAATCATTTTGAATACCTCAACTTTTCAATCATATTGTTACTGTGACAATGGCATATGGCAACCGCCAAGGCATCAGCCACATCGTCAGGTTTAGGAATTTGATCAAGATTTAATAAAACCTTCACCATTTGCTGAACTTGATGCTTATCTGCTTTTCCGTACCCCACAACTGCTTGTTTTACTTGCAAAGGAGTGTATTCAAAAACTTTTATTCCCGAATTAACAGCAGCTAAAATAGAAACTCCTCTGGATTCTCCAATAGTAATGACAGTCTTCGCATTTTTATTATAAAAAAGCTCTTCTATAGCTACTACATCAGGGCAGTAAGATTTTATAAGCGATGTAATTCCATTGTATATATCGTGTAGGCGCAGTGCCTTATCAATACCAGCTTTTGTAGTAACTGCCCCGTAATCTATAACAGTGAATTTATTGGATTTATAATCTATTATACCATAACCCATTGTTGCAATTCCAGGATCTATCCCTAATACCCTCATTATATCCATCTCCTTTTATTTATTTTAACATCAATAGCCTTTATAAACAAGAAAAAGTTCTCCTAAAATTAAGGAGAACCTACAGACTGATGACAAACTTTCGTAAAGTAGATATTTTACATAAGTTGCGACTTGTGACAAAGCGCTAACAAAGCTTAGCAAGACTGAGGATGGAGGCGGGGCCGAAGCCAGGAGGGCGGAGGCGGGCACCTAAGACAGGACGTCGAATGTGCCCGGTACTCCGCCGTAATCCGAAAGTCGCGCTTTAGCTTTGTCGCTTTGGAACTTCGGAGCAACGATGTAAAATATCTACTTTAAATAATTTTTGGTTCTTTGTCAACAAACTGAAAGTTCTCCTAAAATTAAGGAGAACCTAAGAACTTAGATTTGTTAATATTTGATACGCCTCATCTTTGTCTTTTGTAATTATATTTTTCATCACTCTTTCTTTGTCAAAAGGTGTTAAACTATCCAGTGGAATATCTGTTTTTTCCACAACTTCTTTATTGCCATTTCCATCACTTTTTAGCAAAACAACATATCCATTTATACTAGAAATTATATAATAATCTGCAGGCAACCCTTCTTTTTCTCTGTAAAGAACTATTTCCTCTTCATCGAAATTTTTAATTTTCCAACCAGTATATATCTTTTCAATTTCTTCCTTGCTCTTCCCATAAAGAGAAGGGGTTAAATTTTGAACTTCCCGCACTATTTCTCCATTTTCAAGATACTTAGTTTCAAATATAAGTTTACTTTGGGAAATTAATTTTTTAGCAAGAGCTTCTTGTTGAGAAGAAATCCCCTGCTCATAAACTATATTTTTTTCCCTTCCTTCCTTTTCGTTATCTTTAACACTAATTAAATATCCAACCATCATTCCTATAAATATAGCTAACATATATATCATAACCATTTTATAGGAAATTAGCTTTTTCATAACATCTCCTCCTGTTTTATGTAATTATAACCAATTTTAAAAAATTTATTCTCTTTGCAGGATTTTGTCAAAAAATATCGAATAATATTCATAAGGGAGGAGATGATGAAGTGGCAAATCAAATTGTAGTTTTTAAATTAAACAATGAAGACTTTTGCGTTGACATCAATCAGGTAATTGAAATTATACGGCTCCAAGCAATTATTAAAGTACCCGATGCGCCTACTTTCGTAGAAGGTATAACTAATCTAAGAGGAACAGTCATCCCTATTGTAGATTTAAAAAAGCGCTTCAATTTGCCTTTGTCAGAGAAAAATGACAATAATCGAATTATCGTAGTAAATGTCACTAACAGACCGGTAGGTTTCATCGTTGACTCAGTAACAGAAGTGTTACATGTAGACGATAGTTCCGTACAAGAAGCTCCAGAGATTATAAAAGGAATTGGAAAAGAGTACATAACATCTATTATCAATTTAAACGACAGATTGATAATTAATTTAGACTTACACAAAGTTTTAACAGAAAAAGAAAAGAAAGAGATAGAAGAAATGTAGCTTCTTCTATCTCTTTCTTCTATTCCTCATCCTCGTCTTCTATTTCCACATTGTGATAAACGTTTTGTACATCGTCATTTTCTTCTAACTTGTCAATTAATTTTTCGAATTTTTGGTAATCTTCAGGACTTAATTGTATAGTATTTTTAGGAAGCATTGTAACTTCTGCCTCCGAAATTTTATAGCCTGCTTTTTCAATTGCCTCTTTTACTTCTTGAAAATTTGACGGTTCAGTAATTATTTCAAATTCTTCATCTTCTGCAGAAAAGTCCTCTGCACCTGCATCTATTGCAACCATTGCAAGTTCTTCTTCATCAATAGAATCATCTTTTCTAACAGTGATAATTCCAACTTTGTCAAACATCCACGTAACAGAACCGGCTGCTCCTAAACTACCACCATTCCTATCAAAAATATGCCGTATTTCACCTGCAGTTCTGTTTTTATTGTCAGTCAAAGCTTCAACAATTATAGCAGTACCAGCAGGGCCGTATCCTTCATATATTACTTCTTCTAAATTAGCTCCTCCTAATTCACCGGTACCTTTTTTAATAGCCCTCTGTATATTTTCATTCGGCAAATTGTTAGCCTTTGCTTTTTCTATAGCATCCCTTAACTTACTGTTAGTATTAGGATCACCACCGCCTTCTTTAGCCGCTTTTATAATATCTTTGGTGAGTTTTGTAAAAATTCTCCCCTTTTTAGCATCCATTTTTTCTTTTTTATGCTTTATGTTAGCCCATTTTGAATGCCCTGACATAAAAAAACCTCCTTCACTGTGGCCTAAAATATTTTAACACAATAATATAGGGCTTGTAAATTAATCCTCTCTAAAAAGTTGTGTGCTCAAATACCTCTCACCACTGTCAGGAGCCATTGCTAAAATCTTTTTCCCTTTGCCTAACTTCTTAGAAACCTCAATTGCTGCCCATAAAGAAGCACCTGTAGAAATTCCTCCAAGTATACCTTCTTTTTTTGCCAAAAGGCGAGTCACCTCAAAGGCGTCTTCATCTTTTACAGCAATTACTTCATCTATGACATCTCTATCTAACACTTTTGGAATAAAACCTGCTCCAATCCCTTGAATTTTATGAGGACCAGGCTCTTTACCAGAAAGCACCGCTGCTGAATAAGGCTCTACTGCAATAATCTTTACATTAGGAAATTTATTTTTTAATATTTTCCCAACTCCTGTAATAGTTCCCCCTGTACCTACACCTGCCACAAAAGCATCTATACCATCCTTAAAATCTTCAATTATCTCTTTAGCAGTAGTCTCTTCATGAATTAACGGATTTGCAAAATTTTCAAGCTGCTGTGGCATAAAATAATTTTTATTTTGTTTTACCAATTCTTCTGCTTTTTTTACGGCACCTTCCATTCCTAATCTGCCAGGGGTAAGAATTATTTCAGCACCATATGCCGCTAAAAGCATTCTTCTTTCCATACTCATAGTATCGGGCATAACTATTATTACTTTATATCCTTTTGCTGCTCCTACCATTGCCAACCCAATGCCTGTATTTCCGCTTGTAGGTTCAATAATTACGCTTCCTTTTTTCAATTTACCTTCTTTTTCTGCCTTTTCTATCATTGCAAAAGCTACTCTATCTTTAACACTGCCACCCGGATTAAAAAATTCCAATTTTAGATAAATTTCTGCCCACTCTTTCTCCACAATTTTATTTAATTTAACAGCAGGCGTTTTTCCAATCAGCTCAAAAACATTGTTAGCAATCATAAAATTTACCTCCATTTGTACATTACTATAAAAATTTTAAACTTTCTACGTAACATATGTCAAATGGAAATTAGAATATCAAACATTTTTAGAGAAAAAATAATAATATCAAGTTACAAAAGGTGATAAAAAATGACTGGCAAACTAAAACTTTTCGTTATAGGATTCATAACTGGTATTATAAACGGTCTTTTAGGTGCAGGTGGAGGTACTTTAATAGTCGCTGCATTGGTTTTTTTACTTGGCATAGAAGACCATAAGGCTCATGCTACGGCGATTTCAATCATACTACCTATTACTTTAGTCAGTAGTTTAGTGTATTTACAAAATAGAATAACCGACATTCCTATAACCATTAACATAGCTATAGGAAGTACAATAGGAGGATTTATTGGCGCATATTTTCTTAATAAAATCTCCATACCTTTATTAAGAAAAATTTTTGGAATAATAATGCTTATAGCTTCCGTCAGGATGTGGATATCATGAAACTATTTTTAATAGGACTTTTTTCAGGAATTGTAGGGGGAATGGGAATTGGAGGAGGAACAATTCTCATTCCTGCATTAACAATCTTTGCTGGAACCGAGCAACACATTGCTCAAAGTGTCAATCTTTTTTCTTTTATTCCTACAGCAATTATCGCACTAATATACCATTTTAAAAAGAAAAATATCAAATATAAAATTATATTGTTTATTATAATCGGTGGAATAATAGGAAGTGTTGTCGGAGCTATTATAGCAGCAATTACAAAAGCTTTTATATTAAAAAAAATATTCGCTGTTTTTTTATTTTGTATGGGAATATATGAACTTTTCTCAAAGCCCCGCAAATAATTAAAATAAGAGGAGATAGTTCTCCTCTTATTTTCTCTTGTCTGTTTCCAACATTACACAGGCATTATAAATAACTTTTAATCCAAGGTTTTTGGCTTTTTCCACCAGTTCCTCACTTTCTGCCCCCGGTTGAAACCAAATAATTTCTACACCTAATTTTGCAGCCTCTTCTACGTACTGCTCACCTATACTTGGAGAAACTACCATATCTACAACCTCTGGTATCACAGGTAAGCTGGACAAAGAGTCATAGCAAGGATCTCCATCTACTTCTTGATACTTAGGATTAACAGGATAAACAGTATACCCGTTTAATTTAAGAGCTCGATAAATTTTATATCCATATTTACTTTCTCGAGGAAGGGCTCCTACTACAGCCCATACTTTCCTTTTCATTGCTTCTTCAACATAGTCTACATAGGAATTATCTAACTCCATTTTTTTTACCTCCTAAATCAATTGATGAATCTCCATTTCTTTTCCTCACCATTTTTATAAGAAATTAAGCTTATGGTGCATAATATTCATTACCTTTTTTAAGAAGGTATACATCCCCTTCAATTTTTATGCTACACCTTTTACTTGTCAAATCATTTATAAAACTTTGAAATTCCAATAGACGGTCTTCTTCAATATGTGATACTATAGAAACTTTATCTGAATACATAATATCTTTAACATAATAGCCTTTCTTTAGAAGCTCATTTTGAATTTTTCCCAGCAAAGTATAATCAAAAGTGAGGATTATACTTTTCGCAGGAATTTTTTCTACTATTCCAGCAGCATCAATACCTATTTTTGCCCCTTTTGTGTAAGCTCTCACTAATCCTCCTGCTCCTAATAATATTCCACCAAAATACCTTGTAACCACAACAGCAACGTTTTTTAATCCTTCTTTTTTTATCACATTTAATACAGGTATACCTGCTGTGCCAGAAGGCTCTCCATCATCACTAAAACGCTGAATTTCATCATTTTCTCCAATAACATAAGCATAAACGTTATGGGTTGCCATTCTGTGATTTGCTCTAATTTCCCCTATAAATTTTACCGCCTCTTCCTCTGAAGAAACTGGTTTAGCATGTCCAATAAATCTGGAACGCTTTATTTCGATTTCAGCAACTCCGTAAGAATATAGCGTTTTATAACTTTTAGCCAAAATAGCACCCCTTTGTAATTATACCAAAATATAATCAAAAAATAAAGCCGTTACCGGCTTTATTAGGCTTCATCAAAACTTTTTCGCCTATGCCAAAGCCTTCGTCAACGTCTTGTATTTAAAATAAGAAACGTTTACAAGCGATTTGTCTTGACTATAGGTAATCATCTCCAAAGCCTTGTCTATAGGATAAAAACCTCCATCGACAAAGCCATCTTCTTTGCTAATATTAAATTCCTCTTCAAAAGTAGTCATGAGATACCAAGTAATTTTATTAAAGACAGGACGTTGACGGGTAACAGAATAGAATTCGTAATTGGTTTCACCAGCAGTAGAAAGGACTTCAACAGATTTAAGGCCTGTTTCAGTACAGACTCTCCTTATGGCCACATCAATAGGCAATTCATTATTTCTAATAACCCCTTTTGGTAACACCCATTCCCCTTTCTCATTTTTAAGAATGAATACACTATCTCCTTTGAATACAACTCCTCCAGCGCAATCTCTTATTAACATTTACAAGCCCCCTAAAATTTTTATTTTTTTCTTTTAATATAATATTCTTTAAAAACTTTTAAATTCCTTCTTAAATTTTTAATTTTATTTTTATTTTTATCCATATCTCCACAATTATACATCAAAATTTAATTTTTCCATCAAAAAAAATCAACTTACCAGTATAAAAATCTCTAAATTATAAAAAATATTTAATGTAAAAAACAAGGAAGGGGAGTTTCAAATGTATATAATTTATCACTGTTATGGCGGAACGCATACTTCTGTAATAGCATCTTACATACACACTGGAAAACTGCCAATGGACAGAATTCCATCTAAAGAAGAAATAGAAAGCATATCTTTGTTCGATAAATTAAATGGCCAAAATGACCCGGGACACATCGTTCCTATTGGTACTGATGAATATGGCAACAACGTATATTCTATGGGGGTAAAAAATGCCAAAAAGTTAATTGAGCCAGCTCTTAAAGATTTATACTATCATATATTCAATACAAACGAAGGACTGCTTTTGATTGACACGACTGGTACTACAAACTGGATTATGAAAATTGGCGGATTTACTTCTATTGCTTTAAAATTTCCTGTTATAGGAAGGCCTTTAGTCATTTATGGTACGCAAAAAGCTTATAAAAAAATTGTTCAAATAGTTAAAAACGTAAAGGCTCAAGAAAAAGCAGAATACAACGCTATTAAACGATAATAAAATCTTTGAGTTTCTCCTTTGTTTCTTTTTGAACTTCAGCTTTTATCATTATCCCGTCCTCATTATAATTTTCTTCAATTATTTTTGTTTTTTCTTTTAAATAATTGTATTCTTTAGTCTTATCATAAGGCAGTAGAAAATTCACTACTTCCACATCTTTAAAAATTTCTCTTTCTATTGCCTCCAATAAATTATCAAATCCAATTTTATTTTTTGCGGAAATATAAACTTCTCTTTCATTTCCTTTAAGTACAACTTCCAAAAGGTCAATTTTATTAAAAACATTTATCTTAGGGATATTAATAGCCCCTAAATCTGAAAGAACCCTTTCTACAACCTTTATCTTTTCCTCCATATCTGGTGAAGTCACATCAATTACATGAAGCAATAAATCTGCATATTTAACCTCTTCTAATGTAGATTTAAAAGCCTCTACAAGGTCATGGGGTAATTTTCTAATAAAACCTACGGTATCAATCAAAATCACTTCTCTCCCTGAAGGTAAAATAAGTCTTCGGGCAGTAGGATCAAGTGTTGCAAATAATTTATCTTCCACATAAACTTCTGCCTTTGTAAGAGCATTAAGTAGTGTGGATTTGCCCGCATTTGTATATCCTACTATAGCTACAACAGGAACTTGATTTTTTTTACGTCTACTCCTTTGTAAATCTCTATGCCTTTTTATTTCCTCCAGTTTCTTTTCTATTGCCTTTATTCTATTTTGTATATGCCTCCTATCAGCCTCTAATTTTGTCTCACCAGGTCCCCTTGTTCCTATTCCACCACCCAATCTTGAAAGTTGTCCCCCCATACCTACAAGACGTGGTAGACGATACTTTAATTGTGCTAATTCTACTTGCAACATACCTTCTTTTGACCTTGCCCTCTTAGCAAATATATCAAGGATAAGATTAGTTCTATCAATCACTTTTACATTTAAAAAGTCTTCCATATTTTTAATTTGAGTACCAGTAAGCTCATCATTGACAATAATAAGGTCAGCCTCTTGATTCTCAACAAAAAATTTTAATTCCTCCAACTTACCTTTGCCAATATAATGAGCTTTGTGGATTGTATCACGCTTTTGCGTCACAACACCTATTACTTCTACACCAGCTGTCAAAGTCAGCTCTTTTAATTCTTCCATACTTTCTTCATCTTTTACTGTTGAAATGATTCCTACTAAAATTGCACGTTCTATCTTTTCATTTCTGTTTAACTCTTCCACAATATCACCAACCTTGGAAAATCTCCTGTAAATATAAATATATCACAAATAAAGGAATCTATAAATAATGACCAGGTAAATTAATAGCACTTTTTATAAAAAGGGTATTGAAATTTTCATTAACCTGTGATAAGATATCAAATGTGGTAACTTGCCGAAGTGGTGGAATTGGCAGACGCGCTGGACTCAAAATCCAGTGGGGCTTACACCCCGTGTGGGTTCGACTCCCACCTTCGGCACCAGAAAAATCAAGGTCTCCAGAGTTTTGAACTTTCTGGAAGACCTTTAAATATAGGTCTAATAATGCAATTAGTAATGCAACGAAAAGGGTATCTCTTAAAAGGATACCCTAAAAATATCTACCTTGTCTATTTTTTTAACGCATTTTACGTATTACACGCAAAATTAGTATTCATTGCGGGTTTCGGGAACGCAAAATTTACGTATTTTTTTACGCATTATATACAAAGCTTATCTTTAGCCTTGGGTTTTACCAAGGTTTTTTGTTTTACTAAGGAGTCCATTAAAGGATTGCGCTGCTAACTCCTGTAAACCAGGTACTAAGTAACTGTAAAGGTCTAATGTCATAGTTATGCTACTGTACCCTAATCTTTCTTGTACCACTTTAGGATGTATACCACGGGCTAGAAGGAGGCTAGCATGAGTATGCCTTAAATCATGCAACCTCACCTTTGGTAATCCTGCTTTTTCTAAAAGCCTTTGAAAACACTTTGTGAATTCTCTAGAGTCTAAAGGGCTTCCATCCTCTTTGCAAAATACCAGTCCATTATCTTGATATGCTTCTCCAAATAAAAGTTTTTCTCGTATCTGCCTTTTTCTATGTACCTTTAATTCCCTTATAACATCATCGGTTAATGTTATGCTTCGCTTACCATTTTTACTTTTAGTACACGTCTTAAACCTGTTGTAGCTGCTACCACATAAGCTGCAAATAACCTGTCATCTTTTGTTACTTCAAAGAATTTTAACAATTCTTCTTCTGTTAAAGGTCTTATTTGTTTGTTTTATAGTGGGAGGATTAGTGACATCAGCTACATTCCTAGTCAACAATCCTTCTTTTACTGCTTGCTGTAACGCTTGTCGGATAATTACATGTAAGTATCTTACCATTCTTGTAGATAAGCCACCTTTCCCATCTGCTCTCTCGTTTTCTAATTTTTGATTATAAAAGCTCTGTAACATGTGAGGTTGTAATTTTGCAAGTTTTATTTTTTTCTATCTACAATATGCGTGTATCTTGAAAGACTTGAAAAAATACCTATAGGTGGGCGAGACCCGAAAAAATTTCTCTCTAGAACCCTTGAATCCCTAGGTCTTTCAAAGGTTCTAGAGAGAAGCTTACAGTATGCCTAATTAAATATTTTAACCAAAATTATTCACTTTCATGCATAAGATTAAGATATAGAAAAAAGGTCATACTTAAAGATAGAACAGATAAAGATGTTAACTGATTCTTTTTTACTCTCTCTTTTTAAGCTTTTTTTCATGATTTATTTGTATTTTTTCGTGTGGCACATGAAAATCAACTTCATCTATATCGAGTATATCAAGTCTTTCTTTTATATTTTTGTATGTCGATGTATCACCAAATTTATTTACTGTCAACCTTGATTGATTTACATTGCTATTGATAACACCCGCGCCTCCAATGCATCCACCAATGCATGCCATTCCTTCTACAAAATTATTGGGAAGTTTCCCTGCTTTCATTATTTTTAAAGTTTTGTCGCATTCCTCAAGTCCATTGCAAATAACCGGATTAAGTTCTATATCAATATCCATTTCTTTTATTGCTTCTTTTATAGCTTCTACTACACCGCCAGATCGTGCGAATTTTCTTCCAAATAGTGTCGCATCCTCAACTTTCATGTCTTCTTGCTCTTTGATATCTATTCCCGCTGCATCAAGTACAGCCACCATTTCTTCAAATGTCATGGCATAGTCTGTTATTCCCTTAATTTCATCTCTCATGATTTCTGATTTTTTTGCGGTACATGGACCTATAAAAACAGTTAATGCATCAGGATCAAACTTTTTAATATATTTTGAGATAGCCGTCATGGGTGATACTGTTGTTGATACATTTCGAATAAGCTCAGGATAGCTTTTTCTAATATGAGTCACAAACACAGGACAACAGGAGCTTGTCATGACTTTTATATCACCTATTTTTTCACTAAATTCTTTTGCTTCTTCTATTGCAACAAGATCAGCTCCAAGTGCAACCTCTACAACATCTGTGAATCCCAATTTCTTTAAAGCAGATTTAACTTGTCCTACTGTCTCATCTTTAAATTGAGATGCTATAGCAGGTGCCACTAATGCATAAACCTTTTTTCCACTCTTTATAGCTCTTATTATGTCTACAATATATGATTTATCTGTTATAGCACCAAATGGGCATGCCAATGTGCACATTCCACAGGAAGTACATTTCTCATAATTGATAACAGCTTTTAATTCTTCATCCATAGTTATTGCTTTCGCTGCACAAGAGCGTATACATGGTCTTAAAGTATCCGATATCGCATTATATGGGCATACATCTTTACATCTACCACATTCAATACATTTATCATAATCTATATGAGCTCTCTTATCTCTTATAGAAATAGCACCTCTAGGGCAAACTTCTATACATTTATGTGCTAAGCAACCACGACATGCCTCTGTAACCCTGTATCTTTTAATAGGACATCCTTCACAAGCTATATCTATTACTTGTATAATGGGTTCCTCACTTTCGATAGCATATTTCAGAGTTCTTTCTAAATTTTTACCCATTGCTAGTTTTGTTCTCTGCTCGAGAATGGCCCTCTCTTTATATACACAACATCTAAATCTAGGTTTTGAGCCAGGAATTATTTCATATGGTATTTTATTATATTCTTCTTCCAGTTTATCTTCTAATGTTAATTTTGCTACTTTGTATAATACCTCATACTTTAGCATCTGAATATCAGAATTAAATTTAAACAAGCCTTATTCCTCCTTTTCTAAAAATACTAAAAATAATTATTTTTCAAATTTTAATTTAACTTCTATAGTAAATCAATCCATCTATTTTAGCAACAGAAAGCATATTAAGGCAATATAATCAGTTGTAGGTAATATATTCTCATTTATACGAGATCACAAAAACGTAATTGAAGATATATCCTTTTAGAAAAACCGTATTAAGCTAATTGCGATGTTTAAAAGGATATTTGAAAGACCAAGTATAAGAAAGAATTAAGAAACAAAAAAAAACAACTTTCTACTAATATCATATGGTAAAATGCACGTTTACTACCTGTGGATAAAGCAAAACTAGAAAAATCACATCGTTCATGATTATTTGCCCACTATCTGCACCTCTTTTTGTCTTTTTTTATCCTTTTTCACTTCTTTCATGTTTGGTTAAGAGTGTTAATAACTATATCATATATATTGTGGTTTTTGTTTCTGATAATTTTAATTAATTTTTACATCCATATTAGTGTATAATAAAAATTGAAGTATCCTAAAAATACACATAAGAATGGAACTGTCATCCATATTTATTATACCATAACAACCCTTTTTTGTTTAGAGTAAAGTTAAAGTACACTAGATCATATTTTAACCACAAGGATTTTACACAAAAATTTGGAAGGCATCATTTGAAAATGAAGGATTAGCCTCCTCAAGCGAATCCCGTGTGGCTGAGGAGGTTATTTTTTATTTTACAGTAAAGCTTCGCAATCTATTTAATGCAGCAGCTATTTCATAAAGCCTCGGCAAAGCTAAATTACCAGGATGCTTACCATAAAAATGGGATACCACATCAAGTCCTTTTTTATTTATATCTTGATATACTTTTTCTAATATTTCTTTTATATTGCTTTTTTCATCTACATATTTATCGGCAATATATCGTATTATCTCCCCAATAGCATTTGTCTGACTTTTATCTACTAATTGTTCTACATAATCCAATTCAATCTCTTGATATCCAAATTTAATAGTATCTTCGTCTTTTGATTTTATCTTTTTACCCTTTATTTCAAGTCCTTTTTTAAGAGGAACTCTTGGCTTTATAACTATAGGCTCACTATTTCCTTCGACTTTTCTATTCGTTTTGAATTCTTTGGCAATTTTCTTTGCCTCTTGTGTAACGTCATAGGGTCTGTAGTCGTGCATTTTAATTACGCAATCAGCAACATCAAAATAATCTCCACTGCCACCCATAACTAAAATCGTAGAAATACCCTTATCTTTATATAGCTGTTTTACTCTATCAATAAAAGGAGTTATAGGTTCTTCCTTTTTTGCAATCAGTTTTTGCATACGTGCATCTCTTATCATAAAGTTAGTAGCTGAAGTATCTTCGTCCAAAAGCAGCAAGCTGGTACCTATTTCTATCGCCTCAATAATATTTGCTGCTTGAGAAGTACTGCCACTGGCATTTTCGGTAGTAAACCTTGTAGTATCTATGTCGTTGGGCAAATTATTTATAAAAGGACTTATGTCTACTTTTTCTATTCTTCTGCCATCCTCCGCTCTTATTTTTACTGCATCAGCTACAGTTATAACAAACTCTCTGCCATCACCTGGTATGTGATTGTATACTCCTTTTTGAATAGCTTGTAACAAGGTAGACTTGCCATGATAACCGCCGCCCACAATAAGCGTAACTCCTTCGGGTATTCCCATCCCCGTTATCTCTCCTCGATTCGGAAGTTGAAACTTAACCCTCAAGCTATTCGGCGACTCAAAAGGTACTACATTACCGCCTTTTAAAGGTCTATCACTTATGCCGCTTTCTCTAGGAAGAATCGCACCATCAGCCACAAAAGCTACAAGCCCTTTTTCTTTTAGCTGACTTCTAAGGTAATCTTGGTCTTCCACTGTCTCAACCCATAGCCATATATCTTGTATATTGAGATTCTTTTTTAAAAGTCCTTTTTTTACAATTTGAGGTAAAAATTCAAGAAATATTCTTTTGGCACCACTGCTATTTATTCGTCTACCAAAAGCAGGAAGTCCTATGCTCAATCTTGCCTCTACGTAATCTTTATTAACTACCATTGCACTTCTTTTAATTATTTGTTGACCGCCTTTATCAATATAAATGTCCCCACTATGTCCTGTACCTTTTAAAGAAGGTAACTTTTTTATAACTTCAAAAACTGACCTTATCAAAAAATCTTCTAAAGCAACTTGCCTTGAAGGATTGTTATACATAGAAAACTCAAAATCAGCTATATTTTGAGGCACTCTAATCCTTATCCTTGAAGGCGATGCAAAAGGATCTCCCTGAACATGGTCAATATACAGTATAAATTTTTCAAACTCATATTCCCCTTCAAGGTCTTTGTAAGCTTTATACCCCTTTCCATCCATTTTATCAAGCTTTTTCTTAAGGTCTTCTTTTGTCATCTACAAACACTCCTTTGTTATAATTTTAATGCATTTCTTATATTCTGACTTCCACTTTTATTAAAAATACATTCCTTTTACAAATTCATTTTGAAAATCTTCATGGGTTGATAGTTCTATATAGTTTATTTTATTTTGTAAATGTATTGCTCTTTTCAGTTCTTTATCAGAAAGCAATGCCATTATCGCACCAATCCCAGCACTATTGCCTACTTGAAGGATTTTGCCTTGAAGTTCCCTTGGCAAAAGCCTAATTGTTATCGCACTTTCAGGAAGAATGTAATTTCCAAATCCTCCTGCCAAAAAAACTTTTTTTATTTCATTTACATCAATACCTATTTCTTTTATCATGATGTTAATGCCAGCAAGTATGGCGCTTTTTGCCAGTTGTATTTGCCTTATATCTTTTTGTGTCACATATATTCCATTTTCTATTAAAAATGCCGGTTCACCTTTGTAAAGAGTTATCCTTTCTGCAATATCAACAGGTACATTTTTAACTTCTTCTTTAGACAAAAGCCTGCCAGTACTATCAACAATGCCATACTTCAAAAGTTCAGAAATAATATCTACAATACCGGAACCACATATTCCTTTAGCTTTTTTATTTCCTATTGTAGTATAAAAAGCTCTTTTACTAAAATCTACATGGTCTATAGCTCCTTCTACGCCATTTAGTCCAAAAGTTATTCCTGCTCCTTCAAAAGCAGGGCCTGCTGCAGCCGAAGAAGCAATAAGGTTATCTTTATTCCCCAATACCATCTCGCCGTTGGTTCCTATGTCTACAAGCAAGCATAGTTCGTCAGATTGGTCAATTTTGTTTGCCAAAACTGCTGCCACAGTATCTGCTCCTACATAAGAAGATATAAGCGGTAATGTTATTAAATATCCTTCCTTGTTTATATCTATACCAATCTCTCTTGCTTTTATTTCTATCATTGACGTAAAAGTCGGCACATAAGGAGATATCGCTATATTCTTGGAAGATACATTTAAAAGGAAATGTATCATTGTAGGATTACCTACTGCCACAATTTCATGTATATCGCTTTTGTCTATAGAATTTTTTACACAAAACTCCTCTACAATTTCATTTATTTTATTTATTAGAGCTGAATGCAACTGATACAATCCTTGAGAATTAGTAATACTATAAGTTATTCTCGTTATAACATCAGCGCCAAAAGTCCTTTGCGGATTTAAACATGAATATACATCTACTTCTTTCCCCTCATCTAAGCTATACAAATAAGCAGCAATAGTAGTAGTTCCTATATCTAATGCTATACCGTAATTGTATGGTTTCGAAGTGACCTCCTTAATCGAAATTATTTCATTTTTCCTAATAGTAATATTTACCTTATAACCATTTTCTTCTAAAACTTCAGGAAGATTCGTTAAAAACTTTAAAGGAACTTCTATTTCTCCACCTACAGCCTCTTTAATTTTTTTAACATAGTCATTTTGGTCATGTAAAGTTGGTTTTTTAATTTCTACTGTAGAAGTTTTTACGCGAGGATATAATTCAATACTTAACAAATCATTTCCTTTTGTCAATATTTTTGCTTTTTGCTCTTCAGAAAGTACCTTGACCTCTAAATCCCTATCTATCTCAACAAAACACGCAAGCCGAATGTTGTTTTTTATTTCTTTATCTGTCAAAAAGTATTTTTCATCATCAGAAATATCAAGTTCCTCACTTAATATAACTTTACATTGACCACAAATCCGACTGCCACCACAAAAATTGTTAAGTTTTATTCCATTTTTAACAAGAACATGAAATAAATTTTCTCCTTTACTTATTTCAATAACTTTTGTGTTGCCACTAAAATGAACAGTTACTTTATATTTAGATTCACCAAAAGAATTTCTATAAATACAATCTTTAGCTTCACAATTATTGCAAACTGATTTATTTTCAAGTCTTTTCACGTTTTCCCCTACTCCACATACAAAAGACACTGTTTTTTGGGGTGTTATGATAAAACTGTGATTAATATTTACACCGATTTTTGAACTGTCCACAAGTTTGCAAATCACAGCCTGATTTTTTATGTCCCACTTATTTCCTGGGTAAAAAACATCTGTAACTTCTTTGCCATACTTTTCCGCGTTTTTTCTTACCTCTTTCCAAAAATTATCTGTCAATATTTCAAGGAACACGCCTGCAATAACATCTAAAATCATTCCTTTTGTGTAATTACTTTCTGAAAAATAATCATTTACCTTTTTATCTATTCTATCTCCCAGTGTAATGATTGCTAAAATTATATATTCCGCTTCTTTTAAATTTTTTACTATATAATCCCCAAAGAAATAATCTCCAGTTTTAAAGATTATTTTATTTTCTCTCTCATCAATATGAAAATTATCACATACTTGATGAATAATTTTGTAATCTATTAAATTTTGCGCTTCCGTAGTTGCTTCCTCAATTAAATATTGATCCACATCAAAATTCATGTTTTTCAACTTTTTTAATGATAAGTCCTTTACTCTTTGCACAACATCTTTACTAAGCATTTCCACACCTCATTAAAACGCATATTGTCATACCGTTTTGTTTATTATTATAAATTGCTATAGTAAAAATCGCAAATAAAATTTATACAGAAAACCTCTACTTATTACAAAAATGCATTTGACATTTCAGGGTTTTTCTCATACTATATAGTATAGTGTAATTAAAGACTAGATTAGCAGTTTAAAACTTTCTCTAAAAATATTTTTAAATTAACATAAAACTTATTATTGAAATTTACAGCAATATGTCTTATAATGAATTGAAATTATTTTTAAGGAAAGCAAAGCTCTGCAAAGCCTATGCCTTTGAATTACTTATATCAAGGTTTTAGGCTTTTATTCTGAGCCAAAACTTATGAAAGAAGGTGTTAGATGCGTTGAAAAAGTTTGATCAAGCCCAAACTCCTTTATTTGATGCCTTAATGGAATATGTAAATAACAATACTATCCCTTTTCACGTGCCAGGGCATAAAAAAGGTGTGGGAATGGCCAAAAAATTCTTAGATTTTGTAGGCAAAAATGTATTGTCAATGGATGTAACAGTGTTTCAGCAAGTAGATAGCTTGCACAAGCCTACTGGGCCAATTAAATATGCCCAAGAATTAGCAGCAGAAGCGTTTGGTGCCGACGCTACCTTTTTTTCTATTCATGGAACATCTGGTGCCATTCAAGCAATGATTTTAAGTGTAATGAGAGAAGACGAAAAAATAATTGTACCTCGAAATATTCATAAATCTGTAACGTCAGGAATTATATTAAGTGGTGCTATACCTGTTTATATGCAACCAGAAATTGATAAAAATATCGGTGTCGCATTAAATGTCACACCAGAAACAGTAGAAAGAACGTTAAAAGAGCATCCCGATGCAAAAGCTGTTTTAATAATAAATCCGACTTATTACGGAGTTTCTACGGATATAGTAAAAATTGCTGAAATTGTTCATGACTATGGCGCTATACTCATGGTAGATGAAGCTCACGGACCACACCTTAAATTTAACGAAAAATTGCCTATTTCAGCGATGGAAGCAGGAGCCGATATCTGTGCACAGAGCACTCATAAGATTATTGGCTCAATGACGCAGAGCTCGATGC
>Ga0208663_100037_pt1 | contig 24262 bp, 16 predicted proteins | sample Wag42014_10_10_FD_187327 | JGI IMG/M metagenome (GOLD analysis project Ga0208663, IMG submission 187327) | Deep subsurface shale carbon reservoir microbial communities from Ohio, USA - Utica-2 Time Series 2014_10_10 (SPAdes) (version 2) ...
TTTTAATTATAGTTTATCATATTCTCAAGCAAAAGCAACCATATATTGAATTAGGTCCTACTTATTATGAAGAGAAAAAGCGTAATATGATTATTCGTCAATCTTTAAAAAAGCTAGAGTCTTTAGGTCTTAAGGTCACGGTCGAATCTGCAGCGTCTTAACTTTTAATTTAACTTTATTAACCATTCATTTATCCCATATTTTTACATCGGTATGGGTTTAGTTTTTTGTTGCCTTTTTGAGAGACACTATTTTCAGGATGGTAGGCTAAAAACTTTGTTAGTGGCTTAGGGACAGCTACTTTACAAGTAGGAAATCTTATTATTTAACTATTTTTAACTGGTTTTATTAAGTCTTAAAAATGCGTAAAAATAGGCTTTTTTGTTTTTAAAATTGGAAGTTGTTAGCTTCATTTCATGCATAATTTTATTTATTATGTGACCATTTTGTGACCAATCAATAAGAAAGTTTTGCTTTGAGTTTAAGAAAAATATATGAGGGGTGCAGTGGCAAAACTGCCACTGCATTGTTTTTATACGCTTACTTTAGTAAAATCAAAACCATACTGATATGCTAAAATAGCTAGAACCTCCCTCAACCCATACTCATCAGCAGCATAATAGCTTTTAAGGTTATCTAAAATACAGCTAAGGTATGTTTTTGCTCTGACGCTTACCTGCCTCGATGTTATCCCGTGCCTTTTTAAATTTTTTCTTATTTCTTCAGCAATTTCTCTAGCAGTCATTTTTTAATTCCCTCCCCTAAATTTTTTACTCGCTCGGATTTGACAACCTAGCGCTCTAGCTTTTTTCTTCCGCCATGCGCCCACACCTCCTCAATTTTTTGTTTTATTGTTGTTTGCCCTCGGCAGTTAAAATAAAACAGCCTGCGAGCCGAAGGTCAAGGGGTCGGGGGAGGGATACCGGACCGAGCGCAGCGAGGGAGGATATGCTCACCGATCGTAGGCTTGCCCCTTGACCGTTAGGCGAGCAGGCTTATTTACTTTAATTCATTAAATTATTGAATTGCCACCAAATTAGTATTATAATTTTGAGATATAAAAACATTATCTAAGAAATAAGGTAATAATTTGAATAGAAGTATAAAATTTCTGAGCTTTTACAAGAAAACAGTAGGCTTACAGAACCTCAAATTGCTTCAATTCTTAGAATTAGCACAGACGAAGTAAAAGATACAATAAAAGAGCTAGAAAATAAAAAAATAATTTTAAAATATCTGCATTGATAGATTGGGAAAAACTAAACCATGAGCTAATAACTGCTCTCATAGATGTAAAAGTGATGCCACAGCAGGATCTGGGATTTAACGCTATAGCCCATAAAATATGCCAATTTAAAGAGGTAAAATCTGTCTCTTTGGTCTCTGGAACATACGACCTCTCTGTAGAAGTAAAAGGAAAGACAATGAAAGAAATAGCACTGTTTGTAGCTGAAAAATTGGCTCCAATTGAGGGTGCCCTAAGTACAACAACTCATTTTATACTCAAAAGGCATAAAAAAGATGGGGTATTATATGAAGAAAATCAAGATGATAAAAGACTGGTGATAGCACCATGAATACAAATAAATACATATCTGATGCAGTAAAGAAAATACCACCTTCTGGGATTAGAAAATTTTTTGACCTTGTTACCAATTCAAAGGATATAATATCACTGGGCGTAGGGGAACCGGATTTTGTAACTCCATGGGAAATAAGAAAAGAGGGGATTGAAACACTGCGCAGGGGAAACACCACATACACATCAAATTTAGGCTTGCTTGAACTGAGGATAGCCATCTCCTATTTTTTAAAGACACATTATGACTTAAACTACGACCCTGAAAAAGAAATTATGGTTACTATTGGTGCAAGTGAGGCTATTGATTTAGCACTTAGAGCTCTTTTAAATGATGGAGACGAGGTTTTAATTCCGGAACCCAGTTATGTTTCCTATGCTCCTTGCGTAATTCTCACAAGAGGTGTCCCAGTGTTTATACCTACAGACGAAAAAAACAATTTTATACTCACTCCTGATGATTTAAGATCCAAAATAACTTCAAAGACAAAAGCCTTAATCTTACCCTATCCTAACAATCCTACAGGTGCAATCATGAGAAAAGAAGACCTGGAAGAGATTGTAGATGTAATAATTGAAAAAGACCTTATTGTAATTTCTGATGAAATATACAGCGAGCTGACTTATGAAGGGAAACACGTAAGCATAACCTCTCTTCCAGGGATGAAAGAAAGGACAATCCTCATAAACGGTTTTTCAAAAGCTTTTGCCATGACTGGATGGAGGTTAGGGTATATTGCGGCAGAGCATGAATTTATAGGAGCGATGAACAAAATCCACCAATATACAACAATATGTGCTCCGATAACTGCCCAGTACGCAGCCATAAAGGGTATATACGAATGCGAAGAAGATATAATAAAAATGAGGGAAACCTACGACCAAAGAAGGCGGTTTATCGTAAATGGATTCCGCGAAATAGGTCTTGACTGTTTTGAACCCAAAGGAGCTTTCTATATTTTTTCTCCAATAAAAAAGACAGGTATGACTTCTCAGGAATTTTGTAAAAAGCTCCTAAAAGAAGAAAAGGTAGCAGTAGTACCCGGAAATGCATTCGGTCCAAGTGGCGAGGGTTATGTTAGAGTCTCGTATGCGTATTCTATAGATAAAATAGCAAAGGCTCTTGAAAGAATAAAACATTTTGCTGAAAAAATATTGTGAAAAGTAAATATTCAGTTTTATACATCTTATTTGTATATCCTAACTAGACAACATTTAACTATACTTCAATTTAGCAATCCGAAATTTTAACTTTAAATCTTTTCTTCATTTTTCTTATTTTGTGTTGAATTTAAAAATAAGGCTTCTCTCCCTTGTATATACTATGAGGAAGAGAAGCCTTGTATATACTTTTATTTTCCAATTTTTGTACTTTACATTATTCACTTGTAAAAATTTTATCTAATATATCATTTTATCTTTTTATTCCATTTCGCGTCTAGAGTCAGAAAATATTTAATCTTATAAAAATCAAACTTATTTAAAAAAGTATATTTGATCACAAAAAAATTTTGGTTAGGCACCATAGCGTATTGTTTGGTGATCTGTACTGGCAAGGCTGAGCCATTATAGTTCAGATATCTCACGGTAAGGGTCCCGTCGTTTTCAAACCATGCTTCAGAATCAAAGCTATGAGCATTGGTATACTTTATGGGAGTAAGATCCGTTTCATCTCGGAAAAAAGCAGTTGCATCTACGATTTGATTAGTAGGCCAATCGCCTCTGAAATGAAGTTCAGCCAGGCGAGGACCATAATTTCCATTATCAGTCGGGCTTAATTTGCTAGCCATGTGAATACCTATCAAATTGGACCAGTTATTCATCCAAAAGGAGCGAGCTGAAGTTCTTGCTGGAGTAGTTTGTTGTAGAACAATCAGGTTATCAAGATTGATAGCACCATCATTTTCAGGACTGTACCAAAGTACCATTTGATGAACACCCGCTGAAAGCCACACAGTGGTTTCCACTGTATCCCACACATCCCAGTTATGAAGATTTCGGAATTGGAGAGTACCTGCATACTGACCATCAATAAATAAATTTCGCGTAGCAATAGTAGTACCGCCGTTCCCATATCGGAATCGAAGCGTGTAGGTATCACCAGTTGGAACATTTATAATAAACGATACACCTTTACCACTAGCATCAAAGTTGTCTACAAAACCGCTGCCAGTATATCCTGTATGATCGGTATTGATGTTAGTGCCACTTTTAATAGCATATTCTGCTTCATACTGTCCATCTGGCGGTGTGGTTATCGTACGCTTTACATAAATCATATCCCAGTACTTTAGACTTGGCACAGCAAACTGGATATAGTTACCTTGGCTATCATTACCCGTCGTATAAGTGAGTGGAATGGTCATACCGTGATCGAGATCCGGACTGGCAAGATATACGCCACTGACAGCGGCATTAGGTCCTGGATAGTATTTAACTCCAATGTTGCTTTGGAAAGTAGGCTGAACAGCTGGGTTACGCCACTGATCATCATTGCCCATTAGATTAATCAAATGTATGATATCATAATCAGACTTGCGTTTAACCATTTGCCAAATAGTACCAGAAGTTCCGTTGCCGCTTAAAGGTTGTCCAGTGGTCAGTTCAATCCATTGGTTGCCTTGGTCAGCTGGAACTATATCAGGATCAAAGAGTAAATTTTCATAAGCAGTAGCAAAACTATAGTAGTCTCTCATCGCTGCCTTGAGAGAATTACGCATTGACTTGGAACGGTTCGGATAATATTCATGCGCTAACATCTGATTAGTATCACCAAGCTCAATGTGTGTAGCACCGCTAACAAACATCATTGCATCTGCCAATCGAACTGAATGTTCCCCAAACTCTCCAAGAGTTAAATGATCGACGTTTATAGCGCCTATATTGTCGCTGTCATACTTTAATGTCACACTATGAGTACCAGCAGTAAGTCCCTCTATTTGAATCCAGGCGTCTGCCGCCCAAGTATCCCAATTCACCTGATTAGCAAATGAGACTTGTCCCAGAAATCGTCCATCTACATAAACATTACGAGTAGCAGTAGCACCAGTGGCATTTGCATAACGGAAAACAAACGAATAATCACCAGTCTCAGGGAAGTCAATTGTCCACGTGATAGAATCACCCACCGTTTCAAATCCATCGACAAAGCCAGTGCCCGTATAACCAGGATGGTTTGTATTGACACTAACGCCTGATAGAATAGCGGATTCAGCTTCATATATTGGACCGTATTCCTGGTTGTAATTCATATAAGCTGCAAGTACAACAGGCTTGCCACCATTGTTTTGCCTGAGCCATTCGATGTAATTTCGGAGATCATTATATGTGTTAGCTTTCCACCAAATCTCGCTGAAGTCAAAGTCGCTGGCACCATAACGAGCAATTTCTCCCGCTGCCCAACCGTTCACTGTGCCATCAACAATATTAAAAGTAACAACATTCTTTTTTGCATTATTAGATTCTAATTCTGACTTAACTTGTTGAAGAAACTGAGCGAATGTACTAGGCAAAGTAACGGAAAAGCCAGTATAATCGTAAACATTGTCTCGCTGCCCCATTTGATCGATCTGTATGCCGTCAAAACCTGCCGTATTGATAGCATCTTTGTATTCACTAATGATCCAACTCTGCCAATTCACATTTGCTGGATTAAAAAGCCACAGAAACTTGTCATTATGAAAATCCACGTTAAACTGGCTTTGATGTACCGTATCTTGAAAGATACCCCAGGTAGGGCTGATTCCCCACATTTGTTCATATCCTTCACGAGCTGCATAACTCATAGCGTAAGCCATGGCATAAGCATTAAAGGAGTGAACTGTTGCAACATTGTTTTGTATAGTTTGCCAAGAAAGTGTGCGATCAAAAAGATCAACCCAAGTAGAATCTATAACTCCATTGGTTCGCTTAATTAGCTTCTCATGTCGCCACATCCAGTCGTAAAATTGAAAAAGATTAAGATGATAGTCTTCCACCATCTGTTTAACCATATCTGTGGATTGCTGGGCAGTCTGTGAAACAGGAAAGTTTGAGATAAAACCATAGCGAGGAAACCGAAGCGGAGAGGAACTTACATCGATACCTGTTCCATTGAAATCTGTACTTCCTGCCGCAATTCCGGCATAATAACCAACAAAGTCGGTAGGTGGAGCAGTCCATGTAAATGTGATTGTAGTTGAATCCCCATTGGCAAGAGTAACTGACTGAGTTGCAGTGTAAATTTGGCTTTCTAGTTTATTAATCTGAAGAGTTAAAGTGCCAGACCATGTTGAACCAGTTTTATTAATTAAATCAGCACTAATGGTAACAAGATCCCCTGGATTATATCGAGCTTTATCTGTATAAACCCGTTGAATCAAATTACCTGTTGAAGCGGCATAAGCAACAGAAACTCCTGGTGAGATAGGATAAGTAAATAATGTGAAAAAGTTAGACAACACGAAGATTACTATTAAAATTGTTATAAAGAGTTTTCTTCTATAAAAAGGCAACATAATCAAAAATACCTCCTCATTTTATTTTTGGTTTTCGGAGAATAACTTCAAAGTCATCATAAAATTAGTGGTTCTGCTATATATTTTCAAAAGAATTCCCCTGTTTTTGGCGAATTTTTAACCCTATGAAACCCAATAATAACCAATTGTCGTTTTTAGATAGATAATATCTAATACTTTCCTCAGACTCTATTCCTCTCACTTAATGTTTCAAGTTTTTTATTATGAAACTGAAAGATGTAATATATATACTCCTTATTGACAACACATATATCTACCTCGCATAATTTCTTTCATTTTTTATACCATAACTCGCCAAGTTTATATCGTTAGCATTATTATACAATGGTAGCAAATAGAAATACCTCAGTTTCTCAAAAGAATTTTTATACAAAGTTTGTACTTATCCTAATCTTCTAGATAAAAATAGCAATAAAATAAAGAGAGCTTAAATATAAGAAATAACTCAAATATGTCCCATTTATCTATCCTTGAAATATTACATAAACTTAACTCTCACAAACTATATAAACCATATCCCAAACTCTTAATTGCGGTATAACAAATCTAATAGCTTTCCCATGTTCATGAGGTACATATTCATAATCCAGTTTCTTCGGTTTACCAGAATCAATGTCTGGTGATGCTAAATATACACCTTTTACATTTTCTACTACAAGAGCAATAACTTCGATATTATTTATAATTTTGGATCTCTTCTCTTTCCCTTCATTCCACTTTGTGCTTTCTAGTCCAGTAAAGTTAATAAAATGTATTATTTTATATCCCGGTTTTTCTTTTATTAAAGTCCATACGCTATCCTTTTCAGCTTTTGGTGAAAACTTTGTCCCTTTAAATACATACTCACCATTTATTCCTCCTGTATGTGTCATAGTATTATCAACAATATTAAAATCATATAAAAGTTCTTCATATCTTACAATGAAATCATAATAATTTCTTAGCTCTCTAACGAATCTCTCATTGTCTATCATTGTATAATTAGGATAATAGGCCTCTGTTAATATGCCGTTTAATTCACCAAGCAAAAGGTGAAAACCACCGCTTGCAAATATTGTAGCCATCGTCATAATTGTCGCATTTTCTGCATATTCTACTGGGACATTTGATCTTTGTGAAAAAGGCTCCATGTATGCTGCAAGAATAACCTGCTTATCAGGAGCATATTTTTTCGCATTTGTAATTAAATTATATAAATCCTGATATGTATCATTTGGAGGCCATACTTCTATATATACAACATCCTGTTTCGCACTTGCTACTGTATCAATAGGCCAGTTATTTACAGCATTAAAAATTAAAGCAGGTTTATATCCATTTTTTTCGATATACTCCCTTGTGTCATTAATTAACACAGGAAATTCATTCCTTAGTCTTCTTATCTTTTTCACACCACCAGCAATACTTAAAGCCTCTTTAGGGAAACCGTACTGGTCCATGTGTATACCATCAAATCCAAATTTAATAGCTTTTAAAAATTCAGATATTATGTGATCATGCCATCCACATTTCTTTGATATATCCATAATGTAAATCAAATTTATAAGGTCAAAAACAGTTCCATCATTTTTATACAGTGCCCAAACTTTATGCTCCTCATAAAATTCCTTTTCACAGCCATAAACAGCACCATAAGCAATAGCCATCATACCAAATTTGTGAGCATAATCAATTTTCTGTTTTACCACATCAATTGACAAATTCCTGCCAAGAGGATCAACAAAACTATTAGTCGGGGGTAACAGTTCATGATGTCTATACATCCAGTCATAAAACTGTACTACATTTATATGATATTTGTTCAACTGTACTAAATCTTTATCATCGTTTTTATCTCTATCAAAAAAATCCGATAGAAAACCGTATCTCGGTGCTAATTTCCATGACTCGGTAATATCAAACGATGTTGATAAACTGTCAATCCTTTTATTATTCCTGTACAAATCCACTTCAACCCCAAAGCCCATCATTTCTTTTTCGTTTTTTTCTATATTAAACTCAAAAACAACTTTTTCATTATGCAATTTTAATTCTTTTTCTGTTTTATAAAGTATGTCATGAAAATTTAAAACAATACATGATACAGTATAGTTACCTAAATCATCCGTTATCTCAAATGTTGCAATAATTTCAACTTTTTCACCAGGCCTATATTGTGATTTTGACGGATACACATCTTTAATCTTCAAGTTGTACACCTGCCTTTTTAAGTTCATAGTCAAGTACTAAATACATAGCGTGTGACCACAATAATGGCTTTGCAATATTACCCCACTTATTAACCCAATAGGGATAATAAACTTCATTATTTAAATGATAAGGTACCTGTTCTGGCAGATATCCATTTTCATCCGCTTGCTCTTCTATCCATTTTTTTACTTCTTCCGCTTTTTTATAATCACCTGATTTGCAACAGTAAAGCCCCATCCATGCAGATAATAATATCCATTCGCCGCCACCATAATAAGTATCTTTTCTATAGCGGTGCATTCCCCCATTGTGTAAAAGTTCTTTTTCTATTCTTTTAATTGTATTTAGAAATATCTCATCATTTACATCAACTACTTCAAAAGGTATTGCCAGCCATATCAAACTACTGTCAACATTATTGCTTCCTACGTATTTTACAAAACTATTTTCAACAACACAGTTTGTCAAAATATAGGTCTTTATTTTATTCGCTAATTCTTTAACTTTATCATCATTTAAATACTTGTTTATAGAATTAAGTCCCCCATAAAGGCATGCTAGTGTAGAGGTATGTATTTTATCACTATTTTCTTCCCATACATCAAAATTAGGATAATACCATAAATTATCAATGTATTTAATTGTAATATCTATGCTTTTGAAAAAATCATTTATAAGTTCCGTTTTACCTGTAATTTTTATATGTTCTGATAATCCCCAAAGCCATGTACCATATCCATCAAGTTGAAAATTACCCCATCCACTATCTTTCTCTTCATAACCTTCCAGCGTATATCGCGCATAAAGAAAGTCATTCGGTTCAAGTTTATTGCCATTTTTTATTTTCTCTATAATTTTATCCACTTTATAACTATATTTTATTATCACTTCATTTACCCAACGATAAAATTTCTCTGCTTCAGCATACTGACCCATTAAATCCATAGAATACGCAATGAAACTGCCATCTCTCAACCAACTGAAATGATATGTTGGGAATGAAGGTGATGCTATAAATGAACCATGTTCTGATTGATTATTTTTAATAATTTTAATACTCTTTTCTACCAAATTTTCCATTTCAATTCCTCCAAAAATTATTTTTTAATAAATATCATGTCCCAGTATTGCAGTTCAGGAACAGATATTTCCAGATATTTACCTTTACTATCTTCCTTCTTTTTAAATTGAAGTTTCATAACCTTACCATCATTAATATCTGGTGAAGCAAGATAAACATTTTTAATATTATCATTCTCTAAGTAATACTTCACCTTAAAATCTTTTATTATAGGTGGCGCGCTATAATTCCCTAGATCATCTCTCCAGTTCGAAACCTCAATACCAAGTAAATTTATCATGTGTATAACATCATACCCATCTTTTTGTTTCGCATATGTCCATACTGTTCGTGCTGAACCATTGTTACTTATCTCAATTCCAGGTATCTCTATTTTGTTATCTGATTCTTTAAGCCCATCTCTTAACAGATTTTCATATGCTGTTAAAAAGTCATAGTAATTTCTCATAGCTTTTACAAGTGATTCCGACATTTTTAAATTTGCTGACGGAAAATACTCTTTTGAAAGCATTCCCGTATCACCAAGCTCAATATGGTCGCCACCAGCAGCAAATATTGCAGCATCAGTAAGTCTTACACTATGTTTATTAAATTCAGCACTTCTATCTGCAATGCCATAATTCATATACGCAGCTACAACAGTAGCTTTCTTGCCATCAGAATAATTATATCCATTATCGACAGTTTGTTTTAAAAAGTTATAATGAGCTCTTCCCGGCGGCCAGATTTCCGCATATAAAAAGTCTACGTCAGCACCAGACGCAACATTAATAAGACCATATTCATTTACAGTATTGCATACTATTCTTTTCCCTAATGCCTTTTTCGCATTGTTTAAAAAATCTGCATATGTCATAGATAGTTCTACCGGATTCCCTTTGTAGTCATAAACTGTGCCTCTTGGCCCTAATGTATCGACATGCCATACATCAAAGTTATACACTCCAAAAGCATCCTTTTCAGCATTAAAAATGTAGTTTTGCCAGTCTTTATTTGCAGGATTAAAAAGGTACAATCTATCTGTCGCCCATGTATGTGGAAGAGGGTGGTTATCTTGTTCTTCATGATTAGGATCTTTATAAAGCCCCCATTCTGGTTTCGCCCCGTCTTTTACATAATCGAAATATCCTCCATACATAAGATTATAATTTGCAGCCATCATGTTTTTAGAGTGAGCAAGTTCAATGTAGTCCTTAACTGTCTGGCCATAGATATCCCTGTTTGCTATGTCTTTCCATTTTAGATCTGGGTTTTCAACTGTCCCAGCCAACGGCTTGTTATGTTTGTATTGCCAATCGTAAAACTGTAATCCGTTTAAATGATATCTATTAAGGTCTTCAATAATAAGGGCAGACTTTTCTTTGCTCTGTTCCGGAAAATTAGCTATATATCCGTATCTTGGGAATTTTGACCAATCAGAAGAAACATCCACAGCAGTATTCTTGTTATCTATTGCTTTATTTCCTTTTACGGCATAGACTTCCACTAAATATCCTTTAAAATCATCTTTTGGAGCTTCCCAAAATATATTCAATTGTTTTTTCTGACCACTTTTTATATTTACTTGTATTTTTGCCTTCCCCACAATACTCTCAAAATGTTTATAAAAAATATAAATCGTTCCACGAAAATCTTCTTGTAGTTCATTATTCAATTCTATCTTTATGGTTACTTTATCACTTGGATAATATCTTGCTTTATCTGTATATACATCGCTTATTAGTTTGCCTTTTGTTAAAGCTACTATATTATTGTCATCTTTAAAACTAAAAATATTTCTATACATGTAGAGTGCTCCAAATATAGCAGTTGATATTATTAATATTAACGCAATAATCTTTTTACTCAATTTTTAATCCTCTCCCATATTTATGAAACTCTATTATGCTCAACCTTTCAAAGCTCCTTCTTGGATACCTCCCCTTATAAAATACTTTTGGAATATGATAAATATTAAAATTATTGGTATAACAGCTATCAATGATGCTGCAAATACAAGTCCCCATTTTGTTGCAAACTGTCCCTGAAACATTCTTATCGCAATGGGCAATGTTCTTTTTATTGGGGTCTTTATTAGTGTCAATGCAGTGAAAAACTCATCCCATGTACCTGAAAAAGCAAAAATTGCAAAAGTTGCTAATGCAGGTTTTGAAAGTGGCAGTATTATGTGTCTGTATATAGTCCACCTAGAACCTCCATCAATAATAATTGACTCTTCCAATTCTCTTGGTATCTGTTCAAAAAAGCCCTTCAAAAAAAATGTATTTCCTGCAATTCCTCCTCCTACATATAGGAGTAGAAGTCCTGTATATGTGTCAACAAGATGCATTCCATTAATAACCGTATATTGTGCTACAATGTTTAAAACTCCTGGTACCATCATTGTAAAAAGATAGATATTAAAAATTAAATTTTTGCCAGGAAAATTGAACCTTGCAAACCCATATGCTGATAAGGTAGAAATAAAGAGAGACAATATTGTATTCGTTATTGCGAGAAATAAGCTATTTAAAAAGTATCTTTCGAAATTGTTAGCATTCCACGCCTCTATAAAATTGCCTAAGTATAAAGATTTTGGTATCAAAATAGGAGGATATGGCATAACATACGTATCTTGTGTCAAAGCTGTAGCTACCATGTACATAAAAGGAATAACCATGGCAGCAGAACAAATCAATAGCAAAATATGAATAATAAGTTGACCAAATTTGCTTTTAACCATAAATATTGCCCCTTTTTAATAATTAAACTCATCATACTTCAAGAGTCTTTTTAGTAACAAAGTTATAGCCATAATTACTATACCAATTATTACACTAATTGCAGATGCATATCCGAATTCAAAATCTGAAAACGCCCTATTATACATATAATTCAAAAGCACATCCGTTGTACCAAGTGGAGCACCATTTGTTATCATCATAACTTGTATAAATACTCCAAATGCACCTATAATTAGATTTATCAATATAAAAAAAGTGGTAGGTTTTATTAACGGTATAATAATCTTAAAAAACGTTTGAACAGGGTTAGCCCCGTCTACTTCAGCAGCTTCGTACAGCTCATTTGGTATACCTTGAAGTGCTGCCAAGTATATAACCATTACCCATCCTATACCCTTCCATATGCCAAGAACCCAGATTACAAAGTTAGCTGTCCATGTATTCTGAAGCCAGGAAATAGGATCAGAAATTAAATGTAGCTTCAACAATGCATAATTAATTAGACCTTCTTTACCATCTGTAAATAAATATTTAAAAATTAATGAAACAACTATCCAGGAAGTAATTACAGGTATATATATCATAACTTTATATAAATTTTTCCCTTTGATTACATTGTTAATTAAAACTGCAACAATAAGCCCTATCGCCATTTGACCAGGTACTGTAACAACTCCATATAAAACCGTATTTCTAAAAGCTAACCAAAATTTTTCACTGTGAAACGCTCTCATAAAATTTGCAAACCCTACAAACTCACTGGGTTGCCCTGGCATTATATTGTAATTTGTAAAAGCCATATAAATATTTTTTATTTGTGGATAAACAACAAATACAGATAATAAAACTAACCCTAATCCTATAAAAGGCAAAACCTCAAACCATTCTTTAAATTTTTGCTTAAAATGGCTATTCTTTTTGTTATTTTTACTTTTATTTTCTAATATAGACTGTGATAACATTGAATCCAACTCCTTTTTGTAAGAAGGATTAAGAGTACACTCCTAATCCTTCTTACAAAACTAATTTTAATTATTTTGCAAAAATTCATCTATTTGTTTTGCAGCTTCATCCAATGCCTGTTGAGGTGTTGCTTTACCTCTAAATACTTTTTCAAAAGCTTGATTTAAAGTCTCATCTATCTTACCCCAATTTGGACTTGGTGTTCTTGGCCATGCAGTTTTTAATTGTTGAACATAAAGGCTAATAATCGGATCACCGCTGACATCTGATGAATTAGCTACATCCATATTTGTCGGTATAAGCCCTGCTTGTTGCGCTAACAATTTTTGAGGTGTTTCAGAAAACATATATTGCATAAAAATCCATGCCTCTTTAGGATGTTTAGTAGTTTTAAATAAAACAAGGTCTTCACCGCCTACAACTGATATGCTTCCTCCAGGTCCTTGCGGAAATAAAGCAGGTACTGTAGATTGCTTTGCAGCATCTCCTTGTATGCTGTAAAACCATGGACCATCGTCAATCATGAGATAATTATTACCTTTCATACCACCCCATGTATCTGGCTGTCCTCCCAAAATACATGGTCCAATTAATTTTTCATTATACAAATCTATTAATTTCTGCAATGCTGCTACACTTTCTGGACTGTTTAAATATCCAGTTGCTTTAGTATACTTATCATCTGTAACTTTACCTCCTAATGAGAGGAAATAGGGAGCAATTCCCCAAGGTCCTGTTCCACTGATTGCTATACCCCATCTATCTTTTCCCTTTATTTTTTCCGCAGCTGCAACAAGTTCATCAAAAGTCTTTGGCGGTTCTGTTAATCCTGCTTGTTGTAATAACGTTTTATTATATATTGCTATCTTAGTATTTGTATCTTGAGGAATTCCATAATAATGACCATTGAAATAATTAGTTTCCATAGGACCTTTAAATGCTTTTTCTTTTATAGCATCAAAACCTTCAAGATTATCGACTGGTTGTAGAGCACCTAACTTAGCAAATTCTGGTACCCATATTATATCCATCCTCATTACATCTGGAGTTGCATTACCTGCAACCGCTGATATTACTTGTTGTTTTAATCCATCATAAGGCATGCGCGTAGCTTTTACTTTAATATTGGGATATTTCTGCTCAAAATCAGGGATAATTTGCTCATTTAGAATCTTATCTTCCGTATCACTGAAAGTATGCCAAAATTCAATTGTAACAGGTTCTACTTTCTGGGTATCGTTTACAGAACTATTGTCAGTTGTCTTTTTTGTGCCACTATTTGAACTACATCCCGCCATTACAAATGTCAAAGCCAAAATAGCTGCTACTAAAACACTTATCACCTTTTTACTCATTCTAAATTTCCCCCTTTTATTAATCAAATTTATAAGTCAAATATTTATTTAATTTGTTCCCTTTACCCCTCCCTTCAACTTTTTTCAGTGAATGAAGTATTAAAAATAAATTAATTAAACTCACTTAAAATACTGTTAATGCATTATCTTGCCCTTCATACAAAGGTATTTCAAAAAGTTTGCTAATCGCTAATGTTGAAGCACCAATCACCCATCCTTCATCTCCAAGTTCAGATACTTTTATCTGTACTTTTTTTTCATGCATTTTGAAAAAATTATTTTTTACAATATCATTTATAACAGGTAAAATAATATCTTTAGCAATCATTCCTTCTCCTGCAAGGATTATTGTTGATGGATTTAATAGATTTATCACGCTTAATAAACCATACCCCAAATATTTTGCAGACAACCTTAATACATCAATCGCAAGCATATCTCCTTCTTTTGCATATTCATAGACTTTTTCAATAGATAAATCTTCTGTTAAATCTATTTTACTTTCACTATACATTTTTATATTATCTCTAATATAATCTACTATGAAATTTTCTGAAGCATATGCTTCCAAGCAACCCCTTTGTCCGCATTCACATTTTCTGCCTTCAGCAACCAACACCATATGTCCTATTTCTCCAGCACCGCCAAAATCACCAGTATACAATTTTTTATTAATTACTATTCCTGAACCAATACCAGAACCATAAGTTACCACTATAAAATTATTTAATTCTCTTCCATGTCCATACCACAATTCAGCTAATGTATAGGCATTCACGTCATTATCAATGTATACAGGAACGTTAAATTTATTTTCTAAAATATTACCAATTTCAACATTGCTCCAATTTAACATACCAGAATATATAAGTTTTCCTTTTTGTTGATCAACTAAACCAGAAACTGCGACTCCTATACCCATCAAATTTTTGTTATAAGGAATCTTTGTAATTAATTTTTCTATGTTTTCAACCACCATGTTTAATACCGTATTACTATTTGTCCCTTTTTTAAATGGTACAACTCTCTTTTCAATAATCTCACTTTTAAGATTTGTCAAAGCAAATATCAAGTTATTCTCCTCAATTTTAATGCCTATAATATATCCGTAATTATAATTAAATTCCAAAAGAATAGGTTTTCTTCCACCTGTAGAATCAGCCTCTCCTACTTCATGAACGAGATTTTGGTTTTCTAATTCTTCAACAATGTTTGTAACAGTAGATAATCCTAAATTAAGATTTTTTGAAATATCAGTACGGCTAATAGGTCCATTCATTCTTATTTCATTTATTACTAAAGAGCGATTAATATCTTTTATAAGTTCCTTGTTTCCTATCCTTAGTTTCATTTGCCATCACCTGTATATATAATAACATACTTTTTTCACTGAATCAAGTATCTTTTTAATAAAAAATTAAAAATTTTATTTCTTTGTCAAAAGCTAATATTAGACGGCTTTTTCTAATATTCATTAAAGAACAATATTTTTTGTACTCGCACAGCAAAACAAGAAAATCTCTCACACTTTTAATGTTTGCAAATACTTTAATGTAGTAGAATTAAATATTTGGAGTTCAAAAGCAAAAGTGGCGAAAGGACTTGAACCTTCAACCTGCTGATTTGCTGATTACAAGTTGATTGAAATGCTCTTTAGGAAATATTTAAAAACCATCTCATTTATCTCAAAACTCATTAGTTTCAAGGCATTCAAGTCTTTTATTTTCTTTTTAAATCACCTCAATTTATTCAAAATCAAATACTTTATGTTGCCATTTTGTTGTCACTGTTTTCAAAGTAACTTTTTTCTTTATTAATTAGGTTTTTTCAGGCACTACTTACCGCTAAAATATAAATGAAAATATTTTATTTCTTCCCCTGTCTTCGCCCCAGCTAGCGCTGGCTCTTGACAGAACCCGTCAGGTAAGCAAAAAGTAACTAGAACCAATACCAAGAATCCCTTTAAGCAACACAATCAATAAGCCATTGAATAAGCTTAGCCCAATCATCAACAGGGTTACCGTAACGATCTTTGAGGGGCAAAGGTCGCCTGTTACCAAAGGCAGCATAAGGTTTCAAATGGTTGTAGAATAGCTGGAAGAGCAACGTATTATGGGTAGACAAGGTTTTGTAACATGAAGGCTTGTCAATATAAGGTTTGACATCTACTTTAAAGTGCTTTGCAGCTATATGAAAAATTTTCAAGTAAAAATTTAATAAAGAACGAAGAAGGAGATTGCGTAGTGGTTGTCGAAATATAACATAGAGTTTCTTCCTTTGTGGGTTTTGGGTTTCGGTAATTCCTACCTTCGACACTAAAGGGAGGGAAGCCTTCTTTTTCTCAAATCTTTTTGTATCAAGTATTATAAGGTTTGATAACCCCCTAAATTAGGGGTTCATCTGATATAACTTGGTACGGGGGGAGAGGTGAATGAAAGAAAATTTTTATGGAGTTTATGAAGAAGTGTGGCATCAATGGAACGACTTTCAAAACACCATGACTATCTCAAAACAAATCGTTAGGTCGGAAATACTTAAATCTTGGGAAAGGAGCAAAATTGCAGGCGTCGATCCGTACCAGGAACAAGGACAAGAAATTATCGAGGGTGCCGCTTTAAAAGAAGTCAGAGAAAAACAAGAAGAACTAATTCAAGCTGCTAGGCCGATTATGGAAAAGCTTTTATCGCTGTCTGGTGACTATGGTTTCCTCGCAGTTTTAGTAGGAGAGGACGGTTATATATTAGAGACATTAGGGAACCACCAGGAAACTATAGACCTAGCTCGAAGAACCAATTTCATTCCCGGCGCATGCTGGCGAGAAGATAAAGTTGGCACTAACGGTATAGGAACTGCAATGGTTATAGGGCAAGCCCTTGATGTAACTGGGGCTGAACACTTCTCTCGTGGACTTCACTCTTGGACATGTACTGGTTCTCCAATTTTTAGTCCGGAAGGAAAACCTATTGGAGTTATTGATCTTTCGGGACCTTGGTACCGAGAAAATAAACTGGCATTAGCTACTATAGTATCTTCTGCAATTGCGATTGAAAACAATTTGAAGCAGAGTAAAGCCTTTAAAGAAACTTTACCTTACAGACAACTCTCAGAATACTTCTTAGAAAACAACAGTGATCCCTTATTAGTGATGGATAATACAGGAAGATTAATCAAGGTTAATTATGCATCTGAGAAATTTTTGGGATGGAAAAAAGAAGATTTAATAGGACGAAGAGCTGATGAAATATTTGACAATTCGCAGGAAATCCTATTCCTCATAAAAGCGCGGCAGAGTATAAAAAACAAGGAAATATTAGTGCAAAGTAGAAAAGGTATCTTGCGGTGTAGCGCAGATGTTTCACCTATAAGTGGTTATTACAATGAAAATGTAGCGGCTCTAATAGCTCTAAAATGCATGAAGGTAGTCAATTTTATATAAGCTCTCCTCCAGCCTTAAAAGGATTCGAAGTAATATTAGGAAATCATCCCTGTTTGCGTGAAAGTATACGATTAGCCCAAATTGCAGCAAATAGCGATGCACCAGTCCTTATTTTAGGAGAGACAGGGACAGGGAAAGACCTTTTTGCAAGAGCCATTCATGAGGCTAGCGGTAGGAAAGGACCTTTTGTGGCGATAAATGGTGGTGCTTTGCCGCGAGAATTAATTGGAAGTGAGCTTTTCGGCTATGTAGGCGGAGCTTTTACCGGTGCACGACCAGAGGGCAAGCCAGGTAAATTTGAACAAGCACAAGGAGGTACTTTATTTTTAGACGAAATAGGCGATATGCCTATGGATATACAGGTTTACCTTTTACGAGTGTTAGAAGAAAAAAAGGTAGTTCGAATAGGCGGGCATAAGGAGATACCGTTAGATGTTCGAATTATTGCTGCGACCAATTCGGATTTAACGAAGTTAGTAAGAGAGAAAAAATTCCGAGAGGATTTGTATTTTCGCCTGAGAGTTCTCACTATTCATTTATGCCCGTTACGAGAACGCAAAAGTGATATACCTCTTCTTTTTCAACATTTTATTCATAAATTTTCACAAAAATTAGGTAAAAATATTACCAATATTGATCCATCAATTTGGCCTTTATTAGGGAATTATGACTGGCCAGGGAATATTAGGGAATTACGAAATGTGGCAGAATGGGCAGTGAATATAGCAGAGGTTAATACAATTTCTGTTAGTCATTTGCCGTCTTACTTATCTGGTTCTCAAACTATCCGCGAGAACAGTAATAGCTTTTCTTCTACCTCTCTTATTGAACTGGAAAAGCAGGAGATTAGTCGACTTCTCGAACATTATGGAGGTAATATAACTAAAGTTGCTAAAGCCTTAGGCATAGCACGGAACACCTTGTATAGGAAGCTTTATAAATATGGACTAAAGACTCGTTAGGGTGTTCCAAAATCTAACGTTACAAGAGGAGACATAAGTTACAAAGAAGCAGATTAAAATTTCATAATTTCTTGTAAAAATCAAGAGATGAGTAAACCAGCACTCAATAATGGGTGCTGGCATATTTTTTGCAAGAATATATTTAATGCAAAATTCTAAAAGGGGGGATGTGACAAAAAAAATTAAAACATATTCACCTTCTTTGACATTATAAAGCAGAGTAGTATATTGTGAAAAATTGAAAAATTGTAAATGGATAGGAGTGAAAAGGTATGAACATTCCTAAAGAAACTCTTATACGTATGTATCTTGAGATGGTTACAATTCGATTATATGAGGAAACTATGGCTGAAGCCTATCAGGAGGGGAAATACCCAGTATTCAACATTGCATCAGGCCCAGTCCCTGGTGAGATGCATTTAGCTGCGGGACAGGAGCCGGTAGCTGTAGGAGTATGCATGCACCTTAAAAAGGAGGATGCTGTAGTCGGTACTCACCGGCCTCACCACTTTGCTATTGCAAAAGGAGTAGATCTCAAACGTATGACAGCAGAAATATTTGGTAAAGTTACCGGTTTAGGACGCGGCAAAGGTGGTCACATGCACCTCTTTGACCCTGATGTACACTTCAGCTGTAGCGGCATCGTCGGTGCTAGCATTCCCCAAGCAGTAGGAGCAGCCCTAACTTTCAAAATGCGCAAGGAAAAACGTGTAGCTGTGGCCTTTTTTGGTGACGGTGCTGCAAATCAGGGTGCTTTTCATGAAGGTCTTAACTTAGCTGCAATTTGGAAGCTACCTGTGGTGTTTGTATGCGAGGACAATAGTTGGGCAATTTCTGTACCAAAACAAAAGTCCACAGCTATTAGTCGAAATGCTGACCGTGCAGTTGCATATGGTATACCCGGAATATACGTTGGAGAAAACGATGTCTTAGCTGTCTACGAGGCTGCTGGCAAGGCAGTAGAGCGAGCACGCCAGGGAGAGGGTCCAACTCTTATTGAAGTTAAAACAGATCGTTTCTTTGGGCATTTCCAGGGTGACCCAGAAGTCTATAGACCCAAGGACGAAGTTCCACGTCTAAAGCAAAATGATCCAATTAAGCGGTTCAGGAAATACCTTATTGAAAATGGCATAGCCAAAGAAGCTGAAATTAAACAATTAGACGATGAAGCACGGAAGCGTGTTGAGGATGCTTTCTTGTTTGCTCGGGAGTCACCCTACCCAGCACCGGAAGAAGCTCTACTTCACGTGTTTGTAGAATAGTGAGTTACGCGTTTAGTGGTGAATAGTATGTAAAGGAGGAGAAAATTATGTCTGCGATAACCACACGAAAGCTTACTATGGCAAAAGCAATTGCTGAGGCCATTAGTTTGGAGATGGAAAGGGATCCGAGAGTTTTTGTCATGGGTGAGGACGTAGGTGTATATGGAGGTATATTCAGTGCCACAGCTGGGCTATATGAAAAATTTGGGCCAGAAAGAGTTATCGATACACCCATTTCCGAAACAGGTTTTATAGGTGCTACTTTAGCAGCTGCTATGGAAGGTATGCGTCCTATAGTAGAATTAATGTTTGTAGACTTCTTTGGCGTGTGTATGGATCAAATTTATAATCACATTGCCAAAAACACTTACTTTTCAGGGGGAAATATTCGGATACCTTTGGTGCTCATGACTGCGGTTGGTGGTGGTTACAACGATGCAGGGCAGCATTCACAGTGTCTTTGGGGGACTTTCGCTCATCTGCCTGGTCTCAAAGTAGTTGTACCTTCTACTCCCTATGACGCCAAAGGTCTGATGATTTCAGCCATACGGGATGACAATCCTGTTCTATACATGTTCCACAAGGGGTTACTTGGTCTGGGATGGATGACCCTTATTAAGGACAGCACTGGCCCTGTCCCTGAGGAGCCTTATACGATCCCGTTTGGTAAAGCAGAGGTAAAACGGGAAGGAAAAGATGTTTCGATAATCAGCGTGGCTATGGGCGTCTATCAAGCATTAGAGGCGGCTAAAGAACTGGAAAAAGAAGGTATAAGCGTTGAGGTTCTGGACCTCAGGACATTGGTGCCGTTAGACCGCGAAGCCATAATAAATACTGTAAAAAAGACCCACAGAGTATTGGTGGTGGATGAAGACTACCTGAGCTATGGTATGAGCGGAGAAGTTGCTGCAACTGTAGTTGAGCATGCTTTTGACTACTTAGAAGCGCCTGTCAAACGGTTAGCAGTTCCAGACGTGCCTATCCCATATTCTCGTCCTTTGGAACAGTTTGTATTACCTTTAAGTTCTAAAATTGTGAATGCAGTTAAGGAATTGCTTAGGTCATAATAATGAGATTTCAAAGCAGGAGGACTGATATCTTATGCCATACGAATTTCGCATGCCTAACGTAGCATCAAATGGAATAGAAGGTTTTGTGGTGAATTGGTTCAAGGATGAAGGGCAGCCAGTACAAGCAGACGAATTGCTGTTGGAAGTACAATTTGAAAAAGTAGTTGTTGAAATCCAGGCCCCAGTAAGCGGCATACTAACAAAAATCATATGCCCCCAAGGCCATGTAGTTAAGGTTGGGCAACCGCTCTGCTTGATCGAAGAAGAGGCCACGGAGGTGGCTGGAGGTAGTGAATCTGCAACACCTCCAGTCTATGCGCCAGAGGAAATGACCCACATCCACGGCGAGACGGAGCAGAAATCTCAGAGTACTCTAGTGGATACCCAGGATCCCGGTAACAGGACAGGAGATGTAAGAGCTACCCCTGCAGCCCGTAAACTTGCCCGTGAATTGGGAATTTCTCTAGAGGCAGTACCGGGAACCGGCCCGGGCGGTCGTATTACTGAGGAGGATGTTAAGAAATTTGCTCAACGTTCTGAAAAGACAGATTTAAAAGCAAAAAGGGTACCCCTCACTCCTACTCAACGTTTAGTTGGTGCGAGGATGTTACAAAGCCTGCGAGAAACTGCACAGTTTACATTAGGGCGGGAGATAGATGTAAGCGCGTTAATCAAAGTCCGCATGGAGCTTAGACAAAAAGGTTCACCTGCCAACATGACAGATCTTATACATAAAGCAGTGGTTCGGGCGATTTTAGAAAATCCTGAAATGCAGGCTATTATCGATGGAGACGATATGATACTGCCTGCAGAAGTTCACTTGGGATTTGCTGTTGCCCGTGGCGATGAACTTTTAGTGCCTGTAATCAAAAATGCTCATAGACTCAATCTTAATGAAATGGCTGTTGAGAGACGCCGGCTTACTGATGCAGTTCTGCAAGGTATTATAAATCCAGAAGAGCTACAAGGGGGTACCTTTACGGTTACAAATTTGGGTACTTATGGTATTGATTTCTTTACCCCTGTGCTATATCCAAAGCAATCTGCAATTCTCGGTATTGGAAGAATAGTGGAACGACCAGTTCTTGAGAATGGAAACGTCCGCTCCGCACAATTTATGACTCTTAGTCTTACTGTAGATCACCAGGTAATAAACGGCGCACCTGCTGCGAGATTCTTAACTCGGCTGGCAGAACTTCTTTCTCAACCTGAAGCGCTCTTGGAGTCGTAATAGCAAAAGGGCAGTGCATGTGCGCTGCCCTTTTAGAGTATACGAAAAAAGACAAGAGGAGTGGTGGATTTATGTCAATATAGTAGACACAAAAACTCGAAATTTTTATACTAAGTTTTTAATTATATCTTCATATTGTTGTGGAGTCATATACCCTATACTACTATGAAGCCTTTTTCTATTATAACAAGATTCTATATATTCGAATATAGCTAGGCTAGCAGCATCAAAATCATAGTAAAGTAACTAAATTTGCTTCTTCTTTCTTTAAAGAAGCATAAAAGGAACTATATATGCATTATCATAAGGACATCCTTTACTGCTAAATGAATGTTTTATGTTACCTTTAGATAAGAGGTAACACCATTTGTCTTTGACAGTATAAATAACAGTATAAATATATGTTATATCAGTTACCCACTTTTCATTAATTGTAGTTGTGGAAAGTCTCTATTTAAGACATTTTCTTTCTCCTCTAATCTATTCTTCGAAGTATATGGTTTATATTTTTTAATACTTATGGATTTTATTCATAACCTATTCATAAGCCTTTGAACTTTTTTAAGACTTATATTATAACCCTTATTTATAAGCATTTTGTAGATTTTTGGAGCTCCATAGCGCTTTTTACTCTCTTTCATATATCTTTAGTATTTCTTGTTCATACATCTCATTTTGTATACTTCTTTTACTTTTCTTGAAACCTTTAAAACTTTGCACATTAGTTTAACATCATGATATTTTTTATTTTCTTCAATAAATTTAAATATTGAGCTTATCTCTTTGCGAATATGGCCATAGCTTTTTTTAATATTTCATTTTTCTCCTCAAGTCTTGCTATTTTCTTTAACATTACCTGATATTCTGCTGCTGTGATTGTTGTATCTTTATCCACACTTATTGGCCTTGATTTTTCAACCAGCCTGATATTGTTGATTTTTATATGCCATATTCACTGCTCAACTGTGACAAGCTTTTATTACCAGAGTTATATAATTCTACTATGGTGTTTCTGAACTCTTCATTGTATTTTCTTTGTCATTTTGACATCCTGTAGACACTTCCTCTTTTTATGTTACCCTCCCTAATTTTGTTTTCCTAAAAATCAAATTTGCCTCCCGGCAGTAAACAGCAGAATAAGCCTGCGAATTGGAGGTCAAGGGGCGGGGAGGGATACCGGACTGAGCGCAGCGAAGGAGGATATGCTCACACGGCGTAAGCGTACCCCTTGACCGAAAACCGAGCAGGCGTATAATCTAGAGAGCGGGAGTAAAGAAAACAAAGCTGATTGGAACAAAGCCTTCGAAGATTATTATACAGCTTTTCCAGTTACGCTACTATTCTCAGACACAAGATTTTTGATAAGTCTCTTTTATCTGAATTATCTAAAATAGTATTAGTCTGCATTACCAAAGCTTGCCGAAAAACTAAACGAAGAAAATAAAAAAATAATTCTAGAAAGAAATGAAGAAAGAAAAAGGCTCGCAAAGAGATATGAAGATATTGTAAAAGGCATAAACATGATTGTAGATGTAATAGCAAAAGGATATTTTCATACTAGTCTTCACGATAAATTAGCTGAGCTTGAACAGCAAAAACTTGAAATACAAACAAGATTAAAGGAGATGGACAGTTTACCCGATACCTCTTTTATAACAGAGAAAAAGATAAAACAATATCTTCTAAAAGATAAAGAAATGTTGGAAGCGGGTGACCCTCAGAAAATTAAACAAATTTTACCAACATATATCAATAAAATAATCGTCTACCCTGATAGAATTGAAGCCCATTTCAGGCTTTCGGTAGACGAGACAGTTTGCGCATGGATGGTAGCGGCGAGTGGATTTGAACCACCGACACTGCGGGTATGAACCGCATGCTCTGGCCAACTGA
>Ga0208663_100042_pt1 | contig 23253 bp, 20 predicted proteins | sample Wag42014_10_10_FD_187327 | JGI IMG/M metagenome (GOLD analysis project Ga0208663, IMG submission 187327) | Deep subsurface shale carbon reservoir microbial communities from Ohio, USA - Utica-2 Time Series 2014_10_10 (SPAdes) (version 2) ...
GGAACTTTGCACAGAATTAAAGAAGCTCCCAGAAAAAGTTCAGTACCTTCTTGACAACAAAGAGACAATTCAAAAATTTGCTTATGAACATTACAACGCAAAAGACGTTTTTTACATTGGAAGAGGATTGGACTATGCTGTTGCTATGGAAGGTTCCTTAAAACTTAAAGAAATATCTTATATTCACTCAGAAGCTTATCCGGCTGGTGAATTAAAACACGGAACTTTAGCCCTTGTAGAAGATGGAACACTTGTGATAGCTCTTGCGACCCAAGAGGACCTTTTTGAAAAGATGCTCAGCAATATAAAAGAAGTAAAGGCAAGAGGCGGTTTTATACTTGCTTTTGCAAAACAAGGCAATCTGCAGCTAGAGGACGTTGTAGACAAAGTAATATATATACCTGATACACTTAAAGAATTAACCCCAGTATTGACAGTTGTACCTTTGCAGCTTTTGGCATATTATATGGCAGTAGAAAAAGGATGTGACGTAGATAAACCGCGTAATCTTGCAAAATCAGTTACAGTAGAATAAAAAGATATTAAAAAAGGTTGAAAATGTATTTCTCATTTATACTTTTTCCCCGTGCGAAAAAAGTGTTTCCGTTGAGTAAGTGTTAAGGGAAAAGGATTAAGGATTAAGTCTTTGCAGAATAACAAAGGGATAAGTGGTAAGGCCTCGAAAAATCAAGGTTTACGCCACTTATCCCTTTTTCCTTTCATCCTTGACCCTGCCCCATTTGGAAAGACTTTTTTCGCACAAAATAGGAGTATGATTGGGAATTTTTAGCAGAAATATAGTTACTTCACGGAAAAACTTTATTGCCTCCCAGAAAATGACATGTAGAATTTATGCGGGTTTGAGGGATTGGAAATGGAAAGGGTTTTTTTAAAATTAACATAGTTAGGGGCAAGGAAAAAAGGGATAAGGATCAAGAAAAAAATTTGTTTTTGGTGGAAGTTTTTCCGTGAGTAAAAAAGTCGTTCCGAAAAGGGAAAAAAGTTTTTCCAAATAACTAAAAAAAGCTTTAACGATATCTTTACAAGGATAATGAGTCTTTGATATATTCAGTTAAGTTGTGGTAAGGAGGGATTATAATTGCCAAGAAAAATAATTTTTGCCGAGGACTGCTTGAGAGAAAGCGGGTTTTCAGATGAACAGACTATAAAACAATGGGTGAAAAATATTATTAATAAATCAGTTGACTACATAAATAAGATTACTGATGGGTCTAAAGGTGTGATTGTTGATGAGGAGCATAGAATATTTATAAAATTTTATGTTGCAGGGAAAGCCATATTAATAGATGAGATAAGAGAAGAATTTTGTATTGTATAATAATTTTTATATGGGAGATTTTAGCCTATAATAAGTAATTTATTGCTTTCTTAATGTAAAGAAAAATGATTTTGTTTATAAGAGTAATATTTTATAAATCAAATATGGATAATTGTCCGTTTATTTTTCTTTCTATTGGTAACTCTCTATTAGTATAGAATTGATTTAACTTTTTATATCTGTATTCAAGGCTTTGTTCATCCATACCTTTTAAATCTTCCTTGGGGAAAAACTGTACCATTTGTCTTTTATAGTAGTTATATCTGCTGTTAGGGTTATTAGGATTTTTTATAATTCGCCTTATAATAGGAAAAGCACTAACTGTTAGAGAATATTTATTTTTACTGGTCGCATTTAAATGAAGACTATTTGCAAAACATCCAAGAATTATATCAATAAATTGGATAAACTGTGAATGCACAGGATCTCCGTCGGGTTTGCGGTGGTCGGAATTAATGAATTTTATATGGTTGTTGGCAAAATAAATTTTATCTTCTTCGGATTGTAACTTATAAATAGAGTGCCATGGGAAATATTCATGGTATTCAGCATTGCCTTTATCATGAAAAATATATTTGACGATTATGTTATCATAATCTCTAAAATAAGTTTTCAAAGCCCTTTTTAGTGCAGTTCTAAAAAATCTATTGTAAATAGTTGAGTGTTTATCTTTTTGATTTTTGGGGCCGAATTTATCCAGATCTAATTTTGTAAAGTTAATACCGAGTATGTAAAAGTAGATATTTTCCCTGTCATCAAGCCAATACTTTACCCAATTGGAAGCTATCTTATATTTTATTGAATCATCTGTGTTTTGATAATGGATTTCTGTATTATTTAAATTGTGGTAAGGACAAGGCTCTGAGCAACTACCCCACGGTTTAGGTGGTTGTGAAAGACATCGTAAGTTAATCAAATCTTTGTAGAGCTTATCAGATATAAATTCTGGTACAATAAGTATTCCTATATATGTCCATTTTTCAAAAGTGTTAATAAAAGGTATTTTAAGAGGGTATTCTTTTATTTCATCACAGTATAAATTAAGTATAATACTTTTTTTATCTGTTTCCATATATATCCTTCCTTTTGGAATTATTCACCATAATTATAACATTAAAGGGCAAAAAAAAGCAGCTAAAAATTGATTAAGAAAAAGGGAATAAGTGCTACGCCAGTAAAGACTTGCACACCTATTCCCTACATCCTTAAGCAGTATCTGCTTAATTATTGCCACTTCGACTTGTTTTAATCGAAATTGAAAAATACTTACATTCATACTTATAATTTAATTTGAACAATACGCAAAGGGCGAGTAAAGTTATTGGAATGGCAAAAATCTCGGAATTACGCGATTTCTTCATCTTCTGTTTTTTCCTGTAGCTTTTTAATGCAGCCGATAAGCATTTTGATGATTTCTGTGGTTTTTTGCTCAAGCTTATTATAATCTTTTAAAGAAATATATCCATTATCTAATGCGACAACAAGCCAGTGTCGCGTTTCCGATGCGCTGGCGAGCGCATTGTTAAGAAAATTGACTTGTTTTTTCTTGTAAAGCTGGCCATTTCCCTCGGCAATGTTTGCGCCGATGGAGTTTACTGCTCGGAGGATTTGAGATTTTGCTGCATAGGTCTCAAATCCAGGAAAATTAGCGGAAACTTTATAGATATCTTGAGACAATTCTCTTGCTTTTTGCCAGACTTTAAGTGTCTTGAAATCTTTTATGCTACAGTCATTTTGTTCCATCTTGATCACACTCCTTTGCAATACTAAAGTAATTATTCGTTCCCATATTACCTAAAACGGGTAATTAAAGTCAAATTTTACTCAAGAGAAGTGAGGTTATAAATAAAAATTGCCCATCAAAATTCATATTGAATGAAGAAAAGCAAAGGGAATATAATTGGGATAACCTGCAGGGTATAGGGGTGTTTAGTGTGATTAGTGATAAAGTTCTTTATTTAGTAAAAGACTCTTCATTTGGCCCAAATCCGCCGTTGCAACTTGCAATCTGTGTCGAGGTTCATGATAACTGGGTTGGGTTTCATAGTACTGGTAGAGGACATCAATTTTTTGGAAAGCTGGTCAAAGAGACAGAGGACGGCTTTATTTGGCATCGGATAGAAAATACTTTGGAAGAAGGTATCAGGGATTTTGGGATGATAGTATTCAAGGCCCTTACCCTGGAGGAATACAATACCAAAGTAAGGCCATTCGTAGAGGGGACGGTGCCAGAATTTAACTCCACAGAAGAACTTTACGAATTTTACTATAGCAACTTTGCACAGAGAGGTTATCACTATTAATGAAAGCAACAATAGATTGGGGATAAAGAGATCAAATCTATCATTTCCGTTTAGCCAAAACTAATAAGAAAGCCTCTACATCTATCCAATTCGTATGTAGAGGCTTTTATTTATGATTTTAAAAATACAAGTTACGATTTTAAATTCGAAATGCTGTGGATATGAATGTTTTTAATAAACTTTTTGTTTTTAGAATCGAAATCTATATTTATATTACAAAGGCTTCAGCTAATCTTACACCTATAACTGTGAACAAAGAAGTAAATGGTGCAAAGAATGTTTTTTTGTATACCGTTTCCATTTGTTGGTTTTCATTCGGGACTGCTATTTCAACTTCATCTCGCCAAAAGTCAATTCGCCGCACGCAAATCCAAAAGATACCTTTTGGCGAACAGACAAGCTTAACGAATTTTATCATATTAAATTTTCAGCCCCTTTCACATTTATTTTCAAAGCGCATGCATATTCTAGCACTTACAATTGACTCCATCAATAGTTTTTATAAAAAAATACGAAAAATATTTTAATAAAAACTTGAGCAGAAAAAGCAATACATTTTTAAAAACGCTTTGACCGAAAGAATAATCATCAATACATTGCTCTAACAAAGAATTAAGAGACGGGAACTTATTATTAAAATCATTATTTACTAGTAAAGGTGCCAGTGGCGTAAATTTCGCCGTTTAAAAGTTCCTTCAGCTTACTAAAATCAAGGCTTTGAGCCATCGAGGGTATCGAGGCAAAGATACAATATAACTGAAGGGGGAAAAATGATTTGCATTAATACGAATTAATATGAATTAGTTCGTATTAAATTATATTAATTTGTATTAATTCATATTGGCCCATATTAAAAGACTGAAGAGGTTGAAGAGCCAACTGAGAAAAACGAGAGCGAAAATAATAAATACGATTTTAGAAACGGTGCAAGCATGTAGGTTATTTATTGTTTAGCAGTAAAAAACATTATTATTATAAAGAAAAACTTAGTATACTTGGGATAAAGCCAAATAATTCGTTGAGGTTAGTCTAAAAATGTAATTTTAAAGATTTTTGTAATATCGCAATAAATATAATTTGGGAATTAAGCATTTTGTAGGTTATAAAATGGTTTTACTGCTCATGAAGTTTAAAGAAAAATCTAAAAAAAACTTGATGAATTTTATTATATATTGTGGTATGATTAAAGAGGAGGAGGGATTTGTTTCGTGAGAAAGCCTCATCAAATATGGGCTTTAGTGAGTCCAGCAATGCATAAAAAACTAAAAGAATATGCAGTTGAAAACCAAATAGCTTCTACCCGTGCCAAGATGATTATGTATATCCTTTACAATTTTCATCCTGACCAGCTTTTGGAAGATTATACCTTTCAATCAAAGATAGGAAAAATGGTTAATATAAAAGTTTCTGATACAGAGCTTGAGTATATCAAAAACCTTGCACAACGCTACAATGTAACTATTAGCCGCTTGCTTAGGAATATGGTTTATACTTATTTCCATAGTATAGGGGGAAAGAGTAAAAAGGGAAGCAAAACATTAAGAGAATAAAAATTAAAATGATTAAAACAATAAGGGGGCTTATGTTTTAGGTTTTTATTTTTAGATGGAAGTAGAATAATATATAAGCATTGAGATAAATATAGCTTTTTTGAACTTTTCTACATTAGAAGGAAAATTATTAATAGAGCATGATTGAACTTATAATTGCCAAAATTTAGAGACTTTTTTTGTTTAATGTAAAGAAATTACGAAGAGATTTAAAAATAAAAGATAAAAAATTAATCACGAAGGGGCTTATAAGAGTTTTTATTTTAGTAAAAGGAGGCGTTGGGTTTTGAACAATTTTCAAGACAAAGTTAATTTTATCTGGACAATTGCAGAACTTTTGAGAGGCCCTTACAAAAAAGAACAATACGGCGATGTTATTTTGCCGATGGCAGTACTCCGCCGTTTCGACTGCGTGCTGGCACCGACCAAAGAGGCAGTTCTACAAAAATATGAAGAGCTAAAAAAAATGGGGCTTCATAATATGGACCCCATCCTCAATAAAATTTCTGGGCAGAATTTCTACAACATCAGCAAATTCGACTTCGAAAAGCTCCTGGCTGACCCCGATAATCTTGCTAATAACTTGAGAAACTATATCAACGGCTTTTCTAAAACTGCAAGGGAAATTATTGAACACTTCGACTTTGACAAACAAATTACCAAGTTAAATGACAACAACCTCCTCTACCTCGTGTTGTCGGAATTTGCCAAAGTGGACTTCCACCCCGAAACCGTCAGCAATACCGAAATGGGCTACATCTTCGAAGAACTAATCCGCCGCTTCTCCGAACACGGCGAGGCAGGCGACCACTATACACCAAGAGAAGTCATCAAATTGATGGTCAACATTCTTTTAAATGAAGACAATGAAGAGCTTACACAAAAGGGCTTGATCGTTACTGTTTACGACTGCTGTGCAGGTACGGGCGGGATGCTTTCCGTCGCCGAAAACTATATGAAAGAGTTGAATCCCGACATTCAGGTGGAGCTTTTCGGACAAGAAATCAACCCTCAATCTTACGCTATCTGCAAAGCCGATATGCTTATTAAAGGCCAAAACGCCGATAACATTGTTCTGGGAGATAGCCTTACCCAGGATGGACACAAAGACAAAAAGTTCCGCTACATGCTTACCAATCCGCCGTTCGGTGTTGACTGGAAAAAGCAGGAGAAGTTTATTAAAGAAGAAGCCGAAACATTAGGTTTTAAGGGCAGATTTGGAGCAGGCACGCCAAGGGTATCCGACGGTTCGCTTTTGTTTTTGCAGCATTTGCTGTCAAAAATGAAAGACGATGAAAAAGGAAGCCGTATTGCAATTATTTTTAACGGTTCTCCTCTCTTTACAGGGGACGCAGGTTCGGGGGAATCGGAAATACGCAGGTGGATTATAGAAAACGACTGGCTTGAAGGGATTATTGCTCTTCCCGATCAGCTCTTTTACAACACAGGCATTTCAACTTATATTTGGATTTTGACCAACCGCAAAAATGCCGATCCTAAAAAAGGGCCTGTTCGCAAAGGAAAAATTCAGCTTGTTGATGCTACAAGTTTTTTTCAGAAGATGCGCAAAAGCCTCGGTAACAAACGCAATGAGATAACCGAAGAGCAGATTAAGGAAATCACCCGCATTTACGGGGAATTCAAGGAGAACGAATACTGCAAAATCTTTGACAATGAAGACTTCGGCTATTACAAAATCACTATAGAAAGACCACTTCGCCTTAATTTCACGGTAAGCGATGAACGGATAGAAAACCTGAAAAACGAACCAGGATTTATCAAGCTTGCCGAATCCAAAAAGAAAGGCTCTGCCGCTTTAGAGGAAATAGAAAAAGGGAAAGAACTGCAGAAAAAGATAATTGAGATATTGAATTCGATGGATAAGACAAAGCTGTACAAGAACAGGGATGAGTTTATTAAAGCGTTGAAAGAGGCATTTAAAAAGGGAGGGCTTCCTCTCGACAGCAAGCTTTTAAAAGTCCTGCTTTCAGGACTTTCGGAAAGGGATGAATCTGCCGACATCTGCCTTGATGCCAAAGGCAATCCCGAACCAGACCCAGAACTTCGGGATACGGAAAATGTGCCACTGAAAGAAGACATTTACGAATACTTTGAGCGTGAAGTCAGGCCACATGTTCCCGATGCTTGGATTGACGAAAGCAAAACCAAGATTGGCTACGAAATACCGTTCACAAGGTATTTCTACAAATACCAGCCTTTACGCCCGTCGGAGGAAATACTGAAAGAGATTGTGGAGCTGGAAAAGCAGATACAGGAGAAGTTAAAGAAGGTGATAGGGAATGGAATATAAGAGGTATGAGAAATACAGGGATTCGGGCGTGAAGTGGATTGGAGAGATACCAGAACATTGGAGAGTTATTAAGTTAAAATGGCTTTTAAAATCATTAGAAAGCGGGAAAAGGGAAATAGATGAAAATAATGATTTTAATAATGAAGTCTTAAGTATTGGTGGAGAACATATTGGTTGGCAAGGGGAATTAATACTAAATAATTGCCGTTATATTTCTTTTGAATTTTATTCAAGTTTGCGACAAGGCAAAATAAAGGAAAATGATATACTTCTTGTGAAAGATGGGGCAACAATAGGTAAGTGTGCTTTTACTTCTAATAATATTCCTTATCCAGCGGCTGTTAATGAGCATGTTTTTATTTTGCGTACATTACAAAATATTAATCCAAAGTTTGTTTTTTACCTCATACAATCAGATGTTGGACAAAAACAGATTATGCTCCAAATTCGTGGGGCAGCACAACCAGGATTAAGTTCTGATTTTAAAAGTAATTTAATACTTACTTTGCCTCCATTAAATGAACAAACCGCCATTGCCAACTTCCTCGACCAGAAAACCGCCGAAATCGACAGTCTCATTGCCGACAAGGAAAAGATGATACAGCTTTTGCAGGAAAAGAGGCAGGCGATCATAAGCGAAGCCGTCACCAAGGGGCTTAATTCGAATGTTAGGATGAAGGATTCAGGGGTTGAGTGGATAGGGGAGATACCAGAGGGGTGGAAGATTACTAAAATTAAATATACTACTTATGTTAAAGGCCGAATTGGATGGCAAGGGCTAAGGGCTGATGAATTTATTGATGAAGGTCCTTATTTAGTAACAGGTACGGATTTTGTTAATGGCGAAATTTTTTGGGAAAATTGCTATCACATAAGTGATGATAGATATAACGAAGCACCAGAAATTCATCTTAAAGAAGGAGATTTGCTAATTACTAAAGATGGTACTATTGGGAAAACAGCTATAGTGAAAAATAAACCAGAAAAAGCTACTTTGAATAGTGGAATTTTTGTAACAAGGCCACTTAATCAAATATATATAACTAAATATATGTATTGGTTACTTAATTCTTCCATTTTCAATCGATATATTGATTATGTAAAGACAGGATCTACTATTAGTCATTTATATCAAGAAACGTTTGAAAATTTTATTTATCCATTGCCTGAATATGATGAGCAAAAGGCTATCATAGACTACCTTGACCACAAAACTGCCGAAATCGACAGTCTTATTTCCGACATCCAAGCTCAAATCGCCAAACTCAAAGAATACCGCCAGTCCCTCATTTATGAAGCAGTTACAGGCAAAATTGATGTGCGGGATTATAATTTTAGTAATTAAATAGTGGTGGTATTTTATAGGTGATTTACAACTTTTTAGAATAACATATGAGAAATATAAGGATTCAGTTGTAAAAAAAATTAGGGAGATGCTAAATAGATGGAAACATTTAAGAGAATCCCATATTACAACAATAATACAAGGATGGGATATTAAAAATGAATAAGTCAGAAAATTTAATAAAAATAAAAAAAGAAGATGCAATAGATATTTTAGACAGAATAATAGGCTTTATAAATAATTGTGATAATAAAGCTTCTGCTATGCTTGGAGTTTTCGGTGTTTTATTAACAATACTTTTTTCTAATGAAGGGGTCGCAGAGATTAAAAATATAATTAAAGTAGCTATAAATAATAACAAATGTTACGGAATCTTATATTCAGCTTTTTTATCAGGGGCAGGTATTATCTTTGCCTTTGGAATTTTTAAGTTAATTCAGGTATTATTTCCAAAAACAGACTGCAATAGCTTAAAACAAGAAGATATAGAATGCGATTCAAAAATATTTTTTGGCAGTATTTGTAAAAATCCTACATATAAACAGTATAAATTAAAATTACAAGAATGTAGCGAAGATGAATATCTGAATGATATTATTTCGCAAATATATATTAATGCTATAATTTGTAATAAAAAGTTTGAAAATTATAAGACAGGAGTAATAACAACTATCATAGGATTTTTGAGTTTCTTGATAGTATGGGGAATTGGAACTTTAGTGTATTAGTTCTGTAAGAAAGGAGGAATTTTCCAATGGCGAATTATGATTATAAAGAAGGAAAGAAAAGAGTTAAAGAAATTCTTGATAATAAGTTGGAAGTTATAGAACAAGGCGAAGTGCCTAAGGACGATGATTTTACATTTACTAATGGATACTACAGTTGGGTAACGGCACTTTTCGTAGATATAAGAGATTCATCTACTTTATTTGCTGAGGGAGATAAAGAAAAGGTGGCAAAGATAATTAGAAGTTTCACTTCCGAAGTTATTGAAATATTGAGAGATGACGATAATCTAAGAGAAATAGGCATTCGGGGAGATTGTGTGTATGCGATTTATACCACACCATATCAAAGTGACATATATGAAATAGCAAATAAATCTTTTTGGGTAAATACATATATGAAGATGTTAAATGAACTTTTAAAAGAAAAAAATTTCCCGCCCATTCGGGTTGGAATAGGTGTGGCTACAGCACAAGAACTTGTAGTGAAAGCAGGCAGAAAAAATGTTGGAATAAACAGTAAAGTTTGGATAGGAGATGCTGTGTCAAAAGCTTCTAACTTATCGTCTCTGGGGAATAAAAATGGATTAAGTCCGATAGTGTTTTCTGAACTATGCTATAAAAACTTTATTGATATATTAGTTAAAGAAGTTGGAGAAGAAGCTAAGAATTGGTTTAAAGAAAGATATAGTTTAGATTATGGATATAATTATGATGCAAATATAATTATAATAGATTTTAATAATTGGATAGAAAATGGCATGCAAGATTATTAAAAACTTTTTTATTTGGGCTAAAAAAGTCCGTCTTGTCCCAAAATTTTATAAATTTCATATTTTTATATATCTACTTAGAAGGAGTGGTTTTAGATGCCCAAAACTCCCATTGAACTTTCAGAAAAAAGCCTCGAAGAATATGTTGAAGAGTGTCTTTTAAAAGGCGGGTATCTCAAAGGCGATCCCGCTGATTACAATAGAGAATACGCCATCGATACCAAAATGCTGTTTGATTTTCTGGAAGATACACAGCCAAAGAAGATGCAGAAGTTTAAGGAAGTTTATAAAGACCAGTATAAGGCTAAAATCCTTTACCGCTTAAACCAAGAACTTGCCAATCGAGGTACTATAGATGTTTTAAGACACGGCATCAAGGATTACAACGCCAACCTCGACCTTGCATATTTTAAGCCTGCCAGCGGATTAAATGCGGAAACAATAGAGCTTTACAACAAAAACAGGGTTTCCGTAACAAGACAGGTTCACTACAGTCTTAAGGACGAAAAAAGTGTAGATATGGTTATTTTTATAAACGGCCTGCCCTTAGTGGTGATAGAACTGAAAAACGCTTTTACGGGACAGTCTTACGAAGACGCAATCCACCAGTATAAAAAAGACAGAAGCCCGAGCGAACTGCTTTTTCAGTTCAAAAAAAGAGCAGTGGTCTATTTTGCGGCAGATACCGATGAAGTGTATATGACCACTAAAATTGCGGGAGAGAAAACGGAATTCCTGCCTTTTAACAAAGGATGCGATGGGGGCAAAGGTAACCCTGAAAACCCCGACGGCTTCAAAACGGATTATTTGTGGAAGGAAATACTGCAAAAAGACAGCCTGCTCGATATCGTCCAGAAGTTTATATTCGTCAAAAAAGAAGAATACAAAGACGAAAAAGGCAACAAGAAGACAAAAGAAACATTGATCTTCCCACGCTATCACCAGCTCGATGCGGTAAGAAAACTCGAACAGGATGCAAGAGAAAAAGGAGCAGGGCAGAATTACCTCATCCAGCACAGTGCAGGCTCGGGCAAAACCAATACCATTTCCTGGCTTGCCCACCGCCTTGCAAATCTGCATGACAAAAACGACAATCCTGTATTCGATACCGTTGTCGTTATTACGGACAGAAGGGTATTGGACAGGCAGCTCCAGGACAGCATTTACCAGATGGAACACAAATACGGAGTTGTCCAGAAAATAGATAAGGATTCCAACCAGCTTGCCGAAGCCTTAAAAGGCGGTGCGAGGATTATTGTTTCCACCCTGCAGAAATTCCCCTTTATCCTCGACAAAGTAGCGGAACTCGAAAAGAAGAAGTATGCAGTTATCATCGATGAGGCTCACTCAAGCACTGCTGGAGAAAATATCGGTGCATTGAAAGAAGTCCTGTCTGCAGAGTCTCTGGAAGAAGCGCAGCGTTTGGACGAAGAAACGGAAAAGAGACAGGAAGACCCCGACGATAGAATCTTGAACACTTTAAAGAAAAGAGGGCCACAGAAAAACATCAGCTTTTTTGCTTTTACTGCAACGCCTAAGGCGAAAACACTGGAGATGTTCGGTACAAGAGGGCCCGATGGATTGCCACGCCCTTTCCATTTGTATTCCATGAGGCAGGCTATAGAGGAAGGTTTTATCCTTGATGTGCTGCAAAACTATGTAACCTACGAAACTTACTTTAAAATAGCCAAAAAAATAGAAGACGATCCTGCATTTGATAGGGCAAAAGGGACTAAAGCGCTTACCCGTTTTGTAAGCCTTCACCCGCACAACATAGCACAGAAAACAGAAATTATGGTTGAACATTTCCGAAATGTAACCATGCGCAAGATCGGTGGCAGAGCAAAGGCAATGGTTGTGACCAGCTCAAGGCTGCATGCGGTAAGGTATAAGTTAGCCTTTGATGAATATATTAAAAAGAAGGGTTATAAAGACTTAAAAACATTGGTGGCTTTTACAGGAACGGTAAAAGACGGGGGTGTTGAATATACTGAAGCGAGCATGAACGGTTTTAGGGAAACCGAACTTCCTGCAAGATTTGACACTGATGAGTATCAGGTGCTTTTGGTTGCGGAAAAATACCAGACTGGCTTTGACCAGCCGCTTCTGCATACAATGTATGTGGACAAGAAACTTTCGGGAGTAAAGGCAGTGCAAACACTGTCGAGGCTCAACAGGACTTATCCAGGGAAAACCGACACTTTCGTTTTGGATTTCGTGAACAAAGCCGAAGACATACAAGAAGCGTTTAAGCCTTATTACGACAAAACAATCATTGAAGAAACGACCGATCCTAACTTGGTTTATGATCTGCAAACAAAACTGGACGAATACGGAATATATTTGCCAAGCGAAGTAGCAAGCTTTGCAGAGATTTATTACAAAGAAACGCCAAACAAAAACCAGAAATTAAATTCTATAGTAGACAAAGGAGTAGAGCGGCTTAAACAGATGCGGCAAACAGACGAGAACAAATACGAAGATTTCAAAAAGCAGGCAACTAAATTTATTAGGTTGTATTCTTTTTTGCTTCAGATTACGCCTTTTGAAGATGTGGAGCTTTTTAAGTTGTACCTTTATCTTACCTATTTATTGAAAAAGCTCCCTAAAGGCAGCTATTCTACGATAGACTTAACAGACAAAGTAGCTCTGGAGTATTACACGAACAAGAAAACCTTTGAAGGCAGCCTATCCCTTTCCCCGCAGGACGCCAATACTCCTCTTACCCCCACCAGGTTTGCGGGGACGGGAGAGAGAAAAGAACAAAAAGAACCACTTTCCGAAATAATTGAAGAGTTGAATAGAAGGCACGGTACCGACTTTTCCACAACCGACAGGCTGTCCATTCAACAGATTGCGGAAGATTTTAAGTCGGATGCCGATATGATTATAAAAGCACAGACCAATACTCCAGAAGATTTTTGGTATGCTTACGAAAAAGAATTTATGAACAAAGTGATCAGCAGAATGAATCAAAACTTAAAACTTTTTACGAAAGTTATAGATGATTCGCTTTTTGCGAAGACTCTGATGGAACTGCTTTTCCCGAAAATTTACGAAGAACTAAAAAAACAAAAATAAACAAAAATAAACTGCGTTTTAAAGCTTCTTATAAATGAGGCTTGTCTCATGGCACATATATAAAGTCATTAATATAGTAAAAAAATAAAATATCCTAATAATAATTTATTGTTTTTTCTAATTGTTACAGAATCTCAAAAGTCTTTGTTTTCTGTATATAACTTTCCAAAGTTAATTTTTCAAACTTCTCTTTCTTAGCAGGAGTTTTTGCGCTCCTGCTATAACATATATTTTCCCCCAAAATTCCAGTACAAATTTAATTTGCCGATATTGATTTTGCGATGGCGGCATATTTATTTTTATAGATGACCAGATATAATGAATATTTAGTTGTTATGCTTGTGGCGTAAAAATTTCAACTCAACACTGCTTTAAACCAAGTAGAATCAATACATACAAGTTTTAGGGTGTATAAAGGTAAAGATACAATGTAATCTAATAATGTAGTTTTTTCTAAAATTGATTTTTAAGGAATGACTGAATTGGTTGTGTAAGTTTCTACTAAAGTTTAATAGATGCTGCAGGCTGACCGATTCTCGTCTTACAGTATACACATGAAGGGAATTATATTTAATAATTGGTTAGATCAGATAGAAACTGTGGGCAGTGCTCCTTTCTTAGCTTATTGTGTTTCGTTTTACAACTAATCGACATAAGGTATATCGAGAAATTGATAAATAGATCTTTGATGTAATAACAATAAAACAAAACTTAATGTTCCGAGCAACTATCAGCGATGGTAGTTGCTTTTTATTTTCCATCCCTTATTATCTACAGACTCTTTTTCAAAAAATATTCAAAAAACGGGGAGTAAAATTTGAGTTTGATACTCTCAATGTTCTAAAATTGTATTGAAATTCCCCAAAGTGATATTATTGACGAATATCTTTAAACCGAAATTTTGGAATCGGGTCGGGCAGAAAAATGGAAAGTAAAAATAACTTTAAAGATAACTTTGTATTTTTCGTGCTCAAAGAAAGAGTCTCGCCTGGTCCGCAGCGGGCGCAATTTTTTTGAAAGGAGAGGTACGATGAGAAATGACCAAAAAGCGAAAATAATAAAGATCGAACAAATCTTTGACGGATATCGTATTTTTTATCAGACACCCGATAAAAGCGTGCTTTCATATACAATACATTATGGCTTACTGAACTTCACGGAAAAAGAACTGGAAAATGCAAACAAAATAGGTGGGTATACTGCTGTATATGTTGAGGACTCAATTATTTTTGCAAAAGACTTAAGTCTATCGGAAAAACTGACTTATATATTGATTAAGTCATACTGCAATGAAAAACAGGAAGCATACCCTTCAATTGAACTTTTGGCAGATTCATCGGGCCATTCGCATACAACTATAATTAAAGCCATTGATGGACTGGCTAAAAAAGAGATAGTAACTGCAATTCGAGGAAGACGGCGTGAGGGGGATGATCAGCGCTATCTAAATAACTTATACAAGTTTAGGGGGAAAAGGGAATCAAAGTTTGAGACCTACATCCCTTTAAACATGGTTTTCGCAAAAGGATTAAACATTAATGCAAAAATGCTGTATATTTTTCTTCTTGCAAAAGTTAAAAATGGTTATATGGTAAGTGTAACAAGAGAGGAACTGCATGAATACTTAGGTTTGAGGTCATGGGACACCATAAGAGGGCACATTAATGATCTTCATCGACTTGGTTTTATTTATACTTACTGCAATGCGACTAAGGGCTCTAAAAAAGACAAAGGAATTTGTTTCCTTCTTCGACGCATTTGCCCGAAAGAACTGATGATTACAGACGAAGATATAGAAAATATTATTGGCATGGAGGAGATTTTATGATTTCAAAAAAGCTTGAACGCAAAGTAATAAAAAATACAAATATAATTGAACTTCTTGAAGATTTAGATGTTGACTATAAAAGTTACGGCGATGAAGTGCGTATTATTTGCCCTTTTCACAAGGACGCCGATGGCTACAACCTTTCAATTAACATAAATAAGAGGGTTTTTCGGTGTTTTAGCCACGGGTGTGAGCAGGACGGCCATAACTTAATCGATCTTGTAATGCGCTTAATGGAGACGACGGATAGAGAAAAAACGGTTCGCTATATGTCAGAATTAGCAAAGTTAGAAATTGACTTCTTAGGACGCAATATTACGAAGGATAATTTCAAAACTAAGAAAGGATTATTATTCAAGGATAGTACTCTCTCATTCATCAGGGAAGTTAGAACAATTGAAGAAGAAGGAGAATCTGTCTATCAAGAATCTCAGATTAGGGAATGGCATGGGAAGTTGCTAAAAAGTAAATACGCTCTGGAATATCTTAATAATGAACGCAAACTAACTGATTGGGACATCGAAAATTTTTATCTTGGATTTGACCCTGTGGAGAAAGATATTATTTTTCCCGTATATGCCATAAATGGCAAACTGAAAGCTGTGGTAAGGCGCACATTGTCGGAAGAGAAAGCCGAGTATTGTGGGAAATACAGAGTTATTGGAGCAAAAAGTGAATGTCTCTATGGACTGAAGGAAGCACAAGACATGGATTATGATTTGAGCAGGCTTATTTTAGTTGAAGGTGTCTTTGACGCTATAGCCCTTCAGCGCATTGGCTACAGTGCAGTAGCACTCTTGGGAACTTCAGTTTCTAAATATCAGTTGAAAATACTGTATGAACTGTCGCCTGCTGAGATAATACTGTGTCTTGACAATGACAGCTGCAAAGGTGAAGATGAAGATTCAGGAAAAAACGGAGTGCTCAGGAGTATTAATCAGTTTTCAAAAGCTGGTTTTAATCTTGACGATATCAGCGTTATCCAGCTTCTTGGATATCAGGATCCAGACGAAGTCCCCGAACGAGAATTTAGAAGAATGTATGAAAATAGAGTATCAGCTATTGATTTTTATCTTACGCAACAAATACGGTAATTTTGGAATCGGCTTGGGCAGAAAAATGGAATGAAAGATAACTTTAAAGATAACTTCTAAATAAAATTGTTTCTCAAAAAGGAAAGTGTCGTCGAGTCCGTTTAACAAATAAATGTTTTTTCCGAAAGGTTATAATTAAAGCCGTCTTAATCAGGCTTTTGGGTTAATTGCGATTTTATGAACATTGGAACGAAAAAACTTGACTTATTATTGAATGGTTGTGTAGTATGTTTTCCAAAAGCAATAGGGGTTATTTTAAGGACGAAAAGGTTTTAAATGCCTCCTTCTCTTCCTGTAGCAGGAGCTTTATTGCTCCTGTTTTTTGTTTTTGAAAATAAAAACAATTTTAAAATCGTTATCCACATTATCCACGGTTTTTATTTACCAACTTGCTACAGCATTTAACTTATTAGCGGAATTGTAAAGGCATTTCCCGAAGCAAAAGATGACGTTTACGGCGAGTTTTTGGCTTTAACAAAGCACAAGGAGAAAATTGACGCCAGTGCTTACCACAGTAAAAGGGGCTATACTATTTATTCGCCCGACATTACGGACAAGTTCAACACGCTGCAGATGGCGGCCCAGGCAAGAAGCCTTCTATTGCGGGATATCGAGCTTAATCAGGTAAAAGATTTGGATGCCCACTATGAAAAGAATTGCAGTACATTGCCACTTGGAGCGATAATATGATTCCTAAAGAAGGCGGGAAAATCCCCATTCCCGAAATTGTTCCCGTACAGCAAACAGATTTTAATCAGCAAAAGATAGCATATACCCTTGATAACCTGCCGATACCAGATGCGTTTTTTTATGGACTTAGGATTTGATACATTAACGGATATCCTAAAAGCATGGAGAGTTCGGGTTTTTATAAACCTGGCATTATCGGAAAAATTATGGCCAGCATTCAAACGGATTAACCTCTTTAGGAATTACGCTGCACGAAGTAGGGCATGGCGTTGACCGTGTTATTTTTCAACCTAATAAGCAAGATCCTGAGCTCTTGGATAATTAGGAAGCGGTACGGCAGTATGTTGGCATATATAGAAAACAAAAGTATGACAATAAAGGACCGTGTGGGAATAAGGTAAGCGAAAACTTTTCCGAGGATTTTATGAATCTTTTCGGTGGTTATAAAAAGAATTCTGCTGTATGGCAGGGAGAACACAAAGAAGAAGTCAGAAAGTTTATAAACCCATGGCTTCCCAAAGCTGATTTGAGCGAATTTTATCTAAAAGGATACGGCATTAAGACTCGCAAGGGCACGTTTTCGCATTTCCAGCATCCCTACGGCAAATATGAAAAAGCCGAAACTTTCGCTACCGAAGACGAAAGTGCCGATGTTTATGTAGAGGGCATAGACATATAAGATATGGGGTTAGAGGTTACCGTTGTGCTAGTGGGTAGCGGTAAGAATGGGGAGGATATTTTTTTGGGCGAAACGGAAGGAAGCAAATGCTGCATTGAGTTTCCGAAAAAAGGAGTTTACGGAGTGCAAATTTAGCTAAATGGTAAATACATTTCTCCTGGATTCAATTTTTATGTGGTTTACGGGGACTACAAGAACTAATAAAGCGAACTTCTGCTTTAGTTTTTAGCTGAAGCAAAGCACAAGCTGTAAGCTTTAGCAGAAAGCTTAAGCAGTTAGCTCAAGCCGTACGGTATTGCTAATCTCCTAAGTTTGTTTATAAAATTTTATAAGCATTTTTAGGAGACTAGCTTAATCCACTTGCTTGAGCTTAAGCTTTTCAGCTTAAGCTATAACAGGATTAAGGCAACTCAATGTTTTTGGATTCATCCAACCTGCAAAAGCTTGAGCTTTTTAAGCTTTTGCTGTCAGGATTAAAGCTAACACACTGTTTTTTTGGCTCAAGGCTGAAGCTTCAGTCAGCTGGAGCATTTGCTTTAGTTTATACTTTGTTTAAGCTTTTGTGTAGAGACGTTGAAGCTCGCTTCAGTTTTTTTCGATGTTTTTGTACACTACAAGAGAAAAGTTGTTAAAAATTATTTCTTGACTTTTTAAAGGAACATTGTTTATCCTTACATTGAAATGTAAGAAGTCTTTTAAAATAAAATTGTGTTAAAAAACTCCTTTATCATTTTGACCAAGAATTCTTGAGATTCCTGCTGCGGTTCACACAGCACTAAAAGTGCTGTTTTGTTTATATATTCCCATTCTCTCCCTTCTTTTTCTTGACAAAGCAGGTGCTTTTATTGGCCGCTACTGTTTTATGGTAGCGGCGTACATTTTTTTGTAGGGATTAAGGGAAAAGGGTTTAATTAAGGTTACATACAATAATTGATTTATACAAGAGGATGAAGGAGGGAATATCTTTTGAGGGACATTTACAGTGCTTTGGAAAACTATAAAAATGACAGAGTAGACGAAATTGTAAACCATATTGCTGCAACTTCTTCGGAATATAAGCAACTAACATGTTTTGTGAAAATAGCATATGAAAAAATATTCTCAAGTTTCCTTGATGATAACAAGTCATGGCTTGAAAAATATGAAGAATCGGTCGGGAAAAGGGAGACTTTGGTTTTTCGTTTTTTATACGAACAGGGGTTTAAAGATGGGTTGAAAATAGGATTTTTGCTTAATAATGCAATTTTTAAAGACGAAGTAAAAAACGTGACCAGGTTTTTTTAAATACGTGTTTAGGGGATTGTTTGAATTAGGACAGTCCCCTTTTTTATTTTCAACAACGAAAACGATTTTAAAATCGCTTATCAGAAGTTTGTTTAAATATTATATTGCTTCCTTACTCATCATATTTTGAGCGTAATCAAAAGGCCACACTTTTACCTGTAAAAGATTTCAGCGGTAGTTTAAGCGCTTGGCTTTGGCTATACTTTAACATACCATATAATGCGGAAATTCGAATGGAATTATTTTTTGCTTTTTCGTCATGTGCGCTATAATAGATCCATCATATTAAAAGGAGAGGTGAAACCATATGGCAAATGCTAATGATAAAGAAAGGTATAACGCAGAGGAAGTGCTGCAGGAAATTATTTATCTCGCACATTACGGACATGACATAGTAGAGTTTGGAAGAAGTGTAGCAAGCGTTCTTTATGAAAAAGGATGTATAGATGAGGCAATCTATGAGATGCTGGTGGGAAAATAAAAATTTTTGACATAAGAAAGGTGTATTTTCTATAATTTTCTTGTGATTGATATGGTTATATTCTGGCATTTTTTATAATATCTCCTTCTTCTTCATGATAAAACCGCAGGTTTTGAATTGACCTGCGGTTATTTTGTGTTTTTGCACTAAATTAATCTTTCTACGGCTGCAATTTTGTCGGCTCTTGAAACCCGAACGTAGAAATCCATAGTAGTTTGTATATTAGAATGTCCTGCTAATTTACTGACTACGGGAATAGGCGTCCCTTCTTGGACCAGCCGAGTGCAGAATGTATGACGCAAAACATGAGCAGAAATTTCTTCTATACCAGCTATGCGGCAGTACTTTTTGATAATTTTATCAACCGATTCCCTTCGAAGTGGTCCGCGCTGACCAATGAAGATCCTATCACTCGATGACGGCCTTATTGCGAGGTATTCTTCCAAAGCCTTCTTAGCCTGGGAGTTTAATGGTATTTCTCGGTACTTACCGCCTTTACCGTTGCGGATAACAATATATGAGTAATTTTGGCTGCCATTTCGTGCGGTTAAATGTATGTCTTCTGTGGTTAAAGAAACAAGTTCGGAAACTCTTATTCCTGTGTTTATCAGAAGCTCGATCAAAGCTATATCTCGCTTATTTCCGCTTGCATATATTGCCCGCTTAAGCCTGTTAAGTTCATTGCGACCAGTAGTTTTAACTTCTCTGTCATGTATATCTGCTAAAGAAATACCTTGAATGTCTGTTTCTATTCCTGTACCTGTGTTGATAAGAAACATATTAAATTTTTTTAAAGCAGCCATTTTCCTGTTGATTGAGGATGGTTTTTGCTTCGCTATATTCAGCAAATAGTTGCGGTATTCACGAGCATCCTGCTCGAGGATTATACCATCAAATACCTTTCCGTATGTATCCCCAAACCACTGCAAAAACTCGTTAATATCGGAGATATAACTTTCAACTGTATTAGTGCTTTTTCCACTTTGCTGTAAAACATCTCGGTATTTTTCTACCCAATCCATAACCATCTCCTCCTATTAGCTTAGTTGGATTGAGTTTTAACTTGCTACATAATTTGGCTTCATAACCTAATGTTATGTAACGAGTTTTACGATTTTAAAAACGAATTTTTCTGTTGTTTCGTTTTTAAAAACCAAAATAAATGAGAAAAATCTCGCCACATAATATTTTTTTAGTCTTTAATCAGGTTGAAACAGTAACATAAAAATTTTATTCATAAGCTGCAGCATGGATATTTTTTCCTTTTCATGATAGGTTAGAACTTCTTTTGTTATCTTTCCATTCTCATTTCGTAGTCTTAAAAGGTCATTGAAATATACTATCAAATCATTTAGAGCTTCAAGCAAAGGTTGTAGTTGTTTCTCTGAGATAACTTCTTTTGTGTAATTCTCTAAAACAGTTTCCCAATTTACTTGAAAACTGTATATGGCTGATAAGTTTCCAATCATAATGTTTTCGATACCTAAAATAGAGTTTTTGTCACCTTTTTCAGTATTTACTGCATTATCACTTCTGACATTTGTTCTTCCTAACAAAAAATCAGTACTTACATTGAAGAAGTCGGCAATTTTTACAAGCTTGTCAAATGTTGGTTCTGCTTCATTGCGTTCATACTTTGCCCAAGCTCCTGTTGTAATGCCAAGCATTTCAGCCATTTGCTGCATGGTTAAGCCTTTTTCTGTCCTTAACATCCTCAACCTTTCACCAAACATATTCACCCTTCTTTCACTTTTTATACTATTAGTATACCATTTCACTTTCGATAAAAAAAGTTAAAAATTTTTCGTGTTAAAAGTTGAAATTATACTTATAGTATAGTATAATCAAAATATACCAAAGGTATAATAAAGGGAGGTGAAGAGATGGAAAGTAATCAAGAATCATATAGATATGATTTCAAAAAGATTCGATTAGAACGCGTAAGACAGGGTAAAAGCATAGTCCAGCTGGCAGAAGAAGCGAATTTGAGTCCTAAAACAGTGATGAGAATAGAACATAGCAAGGTAATCCCAAGGCCGCAGACAGTTGGGAAAATTGCAGCGGCCCTTGGCAAGGACATAGAAGATTTTATTATAAAAAATAAATGAGATAAGGAGTGATTTTATGCTAAGCTTAATGGCATTAGAGGTTGGAAAGATTCATCCTCATTGGCATCCATTAATTGGAGATGAAGTTGTTAAATTTGATTTTGATAATAGTGGAGGGATATTAGAGATATTTTGGGGAAAGCCTACAGAAAAGGAAATTAAGGAGATTTGGAATGGGAAAATAAAGGTAGGAATTTGTTATATAAAAAATATTATTTTTCTTACTTTTAAATTTGGAACATTACATTGGATGGATGTACCCTATAGTGTACATTTATCAAAGCCATATATTTTCCAAGAGTTGTTAAGTCCTACAAAAGGATATGCTATTTTGACGAATTTAGTGGATTCATGTGACGGAACTGTTAAGGCTTTAAGATTGTTTGCTATGCCGCCAGCTATTTCTCAAGAATTTAAAATGATGGTTGAAGATCAAAAGAAGAAACCATTCGATAAAAGAAGTTATGATAGAACTATTATGGATATTTATAGAAATTTCAGTACCAAAGATCTTGTGTCTTTCTCAAAAGTAAGGACAATTGGGGATGTATTTTAAAGGCTATAAAAGATGAAGAAATTACTATAATTTTAAGAAGATTGAACAAGTCTAAAATCAATAAAATTTTACAGTTAGTTTTATCATTTTAAACATCTACCATTTAAATTATCCAGCTTGTCAGGTGCCAGTCAAAGGTAAAGGCTATGCCACCACTTCGTATATTCTTGACAGGTGACTGGCACCATTGGCAAGTATCAAAAAGTGGTGTTTTAAGAATAAATATAATTAGAATTGATTTATCGGATTTGAGTCACATTATTCCAAATGCAGATTTGTTTTTATAATTTTCCCCATGTAAGCATGAGGGCAAGGCATTAACCAGCTTGCAGAAGAAGGCCGCCTTAATATGAAAACAATTATACGGATAGAAAGAAGAACAAAGTCCGAGAATTCAGACCATTGGTAAGATAGCTAAGGTACCTGGTAAAAATGTTGAAGGGTTTACTCAAAAAAACAAAATGAAACTTTAGATACTAACTTAATAATAAAAAATAGAGAAAGGATGATATGTATGTATAATATTCAACCGAATTATAAACAAATTTATGAAGAAATAATGAATACCTGGAAAAATGTTGTGATAAATGATGGAATTACTTTAATATTAGATCCAAATGAATTCTATACAGACATGCAGATAGAAAGAGTTAGAGCAATAAGCATTATAGAAAGCGGAATTTTATGCAATCCAACACGAGCCAGTTTGTTCGAACCAGGAATTGCGAACTACTTTGTTATTAACGATATTGCCCAAGGAATAGTATGTGAAAAATGTGGGTCAACAGGAGCTGTTGTACTTTTGCTGGATAAAGATTATTTAAATAACTTGGAAAATAAAGTGTTTGTACCTTCTTATGAATCTTATTATGTGCGAGGCGTAAGCCCTTGGAGCTTGGATTTTAAAAAAATGTTTCCTGTTCCTGTTAACCCTGAAACTGATTATTGGTATTGTCCATATTGCAATGAACTGCATAGATTCAGTTATGATGAAGATTTTGGTTTATGCTATGAACAAAAGGTTGTTAAAGCAAAAATTGATAAAGAAAGATATGAAAAAAAGAAAAAGACAGCGATGCAATCCTCACTTTTTATCAACTTAGCTA
>Ga0208663_100046_pt1 | contig 22924 bp, 23 predicted proteins | sample Wag42014_10_10_FD_187327 | JGI IMG/M metagenome (GOLD analysis project Ga0208663, IMG submission 187327) | Deep subsurface shale carbon reservoir microbial communities from Ohio, USA - Utica-2 Time Series 2014_10_10 (SPAdes) (version 2) ...
AAAGGGCAATCCTTTATAGGACAAAGTTCAACTTCCTTATATTGATAATTGCTACATTCCAAACATTTCTTTCTAATTGCCTTCAAAGGTGTTAGCATAATTATGCCTCCCTTCCTACGTGCCTATTAAAAGGTATAAATATATGCCTTAACTATTTGCCTTAAAAAAACGGTAACTATCTTATGACTTTTTACGAATTACAAGGCTTTCGATATCTTCTTTTAAGGCTTTAACGTCTTTTAACGCCTGTAGGATTAAGACTAAGCAAATAATACAAGTGATTATACTTATTAGCATTCCTTATTCAGCCTCCCTTTTCCAACCGCCGGGATATCCTTGCCCGCCATTATCAATCCATTCCTGTAACTTGTCTGGGTCTACTCTTAATTGTCTTCCGATTCGTACTACTGGTAGCAGCCCTTCTCTTGCTAAGGCATAGACCCTATCCACCTTTAGGTCAAGTATTCTTGCTACCTCCGGTAATCTCAATAACTTTTTATCCATAATAAAAACACCTCCTATATTCTCTACTTCAATAGTAGAATATAGGAGGCATTCATTGAAGGAATTAGACTTTTTTTATCTAATTCAAGTGATATTTATCTGTAACCATCTCTTAAAGGCAGTTCTATAAGCTGAGATATTTTTTTAACGTTTTTATAAATATTGCTTTCTTCATAAAATTTGCCTGTCCTTTGAGATATAAATTCAGTTATTTTAGGCAATTCCCAACCTTTTATCTGATACAATACAAACCATTCAAAATGTTCAACTTGACGTTTTTCTATACTTTTTGTATAATTCATTTCCTGCGCTTTTATTCTACATTTTTCAATGTATTTATTAAGGTATTCATTAAACTTCGCTTGGACCTTTTCCTTAAATTGTTTTTCTGTTTCAAACGCTATATCCCATTTAAATTTTTCCGGGAATTCAAATAAGGGTAAATCCAACCCCCAAAATACGACACCTCTATATTGCCATTCTTCATAAATTTTATTGCCCACATATGGCGATAATCGATACCAATGTCCCATAGTTTCAATTGCAGTTTCTAATATCCAACTGCAATTAATATTATATCGTTCTGCCCATTTAATTAATTCATCCTTAAGTGGTATTAAATCTGGATAAAATTCATCTGTTAATTCATTAATATAATGGTTTATTGCATCCTCTATATCTTTATCATTCCATGCAAGTATTGTAAATTCATTTTTCTTATTTTTATACTTGTTTAATCTTGAAATATAATTTGTTTGTACTTTTTTCGCTTCTTCTATCTCTATAATCAATTGCCTATAAATAGGATAAACGTTATTATAAAGTGTATGTAATATTTCTGGCATTTCTTTTTTTATAGTATTCAAAAATATATTTCGTGCATTTTCTTTTGATATTATGTTATCTTGCGGTTCCATTTCACCATATGCTAAATTCATTGCAAACATCCTCCTTGCTTTCCCATGCAAGGACAGGATATAATATACATGGTCGTGTATAATTCTTGGTCCTTGCCATGGGTTATTTTTTTATCTAAATAAATCTTATAATATATTATACCATATATACACATCTAAAACTATATTAAACACTATATATAGTATATTAAAAAGTAGATGTTTTTCAAGATTTCAACTCGCAATCAACTCGCAATCAAAAAAGGGTATCGACTTTTTATCGATACCCTTAAACCTGCTAAAAAAATGGAGCTGGCGAAAGGACTTGAACCTTCAACCTGCTGATTACAAGTCAGCTGCTCTGCCAATTGAGCTACGCCAGCACCTTTTTAGCCCTTCGTTGTCCTGACATTTATATATTATACTTGGAACGGCAGTACATGTCAAGCTTTTTTATAAATTTTTTCTAGAAAAGCATCTTCACTTTATTTTTCAAAAATCTTTTAAAATAATTGTTTGATTTCTTTCCGGTCCTACAGATATTATTGTTGCTTTAATACCCATTAACTCTTCTATTCTTTTTACATACTTTTGAGCATTATAAGGTAGGTCCTCAAAAGTTTTGGCCCCTTGTATATTCTCATCCCACCCGTCAAATTCTTCATAAACAGGCTCGCATTGTGCCAAATCCTCAAGACTTGCGGGAAAATCTGTTATTATTCTGCCATTAAATTTATATCCTGTACAAATTTTTATTTTTTTAAGCCCTGTCAGAGTATCAAGTTTTGTGAGAGCAAAATGTGTTATGCCGGATACTCTTACCGAGTATCTAAGAATCACAGCATCCAGCCAGCCACATCTTCGTGCTCTTCCTGTTGTAGTACCGTATTCATGGCCTTTTTCTCTTAAAAATTCAGCGTTTTCATCAAAAAGCTCGGTAGGAAATGGGCCTTTGCCAACCCTCGTAGTATACGCCTTCACAACTCCAATAACTTCGTCAATCATTGTAGGCCCTATACCGGCACCAATTGTAACACCACCTGCTATAGGATGGGAAGCAGTAACATAAGGGTAGGTGCCCAAATCTAAATCAAGAAGTGTCCCTTGTGCTCCTTCAAATAAAACTCTTTTACCATTTTTTATCAAATCGTATAAAAGCACGGTTGTATCAGTAACAAAAGGTTTTATTTTTTCAGCATACTCTAAATATTTTTTGTATATTTCTTCAAAGTCAAATTCTTCAGTTCCATATATCTCTTTAAAAAGTTTATTTTTCTTTTCTACATTTCTTCTAAGTTTTTCTTCAAAAACTTTTGGGTTTATAAAGTCACAAACCCTTATACCTATTCTCTCTGACTTATCCATGTAACAAGGGCCAATTCCTCTTTTAGTCGTCCCTAGATCGTTTTTCCCTTTTGAAATCTCTTCAAGTTCATCTTGCTTTATGTGATAAGGAAAAACGATATGGGCTCTATCGCTTATTTTTAAATTATCTACGCTAATTCCTTGTTTTTGTAAATTCTCTATCTCCTCAATCAAAGATGCCGGGTCAATTACCACGCCATTACCAATTACGCAAATTTTTTCGGGGTACAATATTCCAGAAGGAATTAAATGAAGTTTATACTGAATACTTTCTTTTTCAACAGTATGCCCCGCATTATTCCCCCCTTGGTATCTTACAACTACATCGGCCTTTTCTGCAAGATAATCAGTAATTTTCCCTTTTCCTTCATCTCCCCATTGGGTACCAACTATAACTAATGTTGACATAATTATTCTCCTTCCTTACTTAACTCTTTCCAATATTTCTCTTGCAACTACAACGCCAGATACAGAGGCTTGTGCTAATCCTCTTGTAATTCCTGCTCCATCTCCCGCCGCAAATAGATTTTGGATTTGCGTTTCAAATTTGTCAGTAAGCTTTACTCGCGAGGAATAAAACTTTACCTCAACACCGTATAAAAGCGTATGTTTAGAATATACCCCTGGAGATACTTTGTCCAAAGCTTGCAACATCTCAATTATTGACTGCAAAAATCTATAAGGTAACACCAAGCTTAAATCCCCTGGCGTTGCATCTTTTAAAGTTGGTTCCACAAGGCCTCTCTTAATCCTTTCTGGAGTAGAACGCCTTCCCGCCAGTAAATCTCCTAATCTTTGTACAATTACTCCATCTCCTAACATATTGGCAAGTTCTGCTATATAACGGCCGTATTCTATAGGTCTATTAAAAGGATGGGTAAATTCTTTGCTCACAAGTATTGCAAAATTTGTATTATCAGTTTTTATATCTTTGTAGCTATGTCCATTTACTGTTTTAATTCCGTTATTATTTTCTATCACAACTTTACCATAAGGATTCATACAAAAAGTCCTTACCCTGTCATCGAAGGACTTAGAATAATATATAAACTTCGATTCATATATCTCTTTTGTTATATCTTCCATGACAACAGCAGGAATTTCTACTCGCACTCCTATATCGACAGCGTTATTTTTTGTTTCTAGTCCTAACCTGTCAGCTTCTCTTTTGAACCATTCAGCCCCTTCTCTTCCAGGTACAACAACTATATATTTCCCATAATACTCTTCTCCTTTTTCTGTAACTACTCCTTTTGCTTTTCCATTTTCTACAATTATCTCAGCAACAGGTGTCTCTGTTTTTATCTCCACTTTTTGCCCAATATAATCTCTCATGTTTTTTATAATGTCAAAGCACTTTTCTGTACCCAAATGTTTTATCACTGCAGGAATCAATTTTAAATCTGCAGCTTGAGCTCTTTTTTCTATTTCTCTGATTTTTTCTCTATCTGTACCGTGAACTTCTGTTGTCCCTCCAAATTTTACGTATATACTATCAACATAATTTATAAGATCGTTAAGCTGCGACTTAGGCATGTATTCATCTAAAACCCCACCAAACTCTGACGTCAAAGTTAGTTTTCCATCACTAAATGCCCCTGCGCCCCCTATTCCACAAGTAATAGCGCAGGGTTTACAATTGGCGCACTTAGAACCATAGGCATTAATAGGGCAAATTCTTTTTTGTATATCTTTCCCTTTTTCTAACAGCAATATGTCTAATCCATCTTTTTTATCGATTAGTTCCAATGCGGTAAAAAGTCCCGCAGGACCTCCTCCAACGATAATGACATCGTACATCCTCATAAAGATAACCCCTTTTACTTAGAATGTGAAAAGCAAAAGCCCGTTATATATATTATCAGAAAAAAAAGCATAAATCAATTAAAATACGAATTTTATCTATAAAATTATATTAAAAGTTCACTTTTGAGCTTGTTAAACAGCAAAAAAATAAAAGACAGGCTTTTTTAGCTCTGTCTTAATCATTTTTTTATACTGAGACAACATGTTTTGACAATATATTCTCAAGAGTACTAGCTGACTTTAACAGATTTTCCGAACTTTCTTTTATCTCCTCTATAAATTTCATGTGTTCTTCTGTAGATGCGGCAACTTCTTCGGTAGAAGCAGCAGTCTCTTCTGACACTGCTGTAATATTTGCTATAGATTCTATTATTTCATCTTTATACCTTGCAAGTTCCATCATCGCATTATTTAACATCTGTATATTTTCAGTAATAGTATCTATTGAATTCTTAATCTCATTAAAAGCAGCATATGTAGTTTCCACTTGTTGGGCTTGGTCTTCTGCAATTTCTTTTACCAGATTTGCTTTTTCTACTGTCATGTCTGTCTTTTGCTCTATTTCACTTATAATCTTGGCTATTTCACTTGCGGCTTGTCTTGATTGTTCAGCTAGATTTCTAACTTCTTCTGCAACAACTGCAAATCCTTTACCTGCCTCCCCAGCCCTTGCTGCCTCAATAGCGGCATTTAAGGCAAGCAAATTAGTCTGGTCTGCAATTCCAGTTATCACTTCTATAATTTTTTCAATATGGTGAGAATTTGTTTGCAATTCATTTATTGCACTGACAACTTCGTCAATTGACTCTTTTGTAACGTCAGTTTTTTCTTTCAAAGAATTTATTGTATGCATGCCATTTTGGCTAAGTTTATCAGCATTTATAGTAGACTCTTCCACGGCTTTGAAAAATTTAGCAGAATTATCAACACTGTTGCCAATATTCTGCACCATATCAGCCGCATTAGAAGTATCCTTTGCTTGCTCAGAAGCGCCGTTTGCAATCTCTTCAACTGCTTTAGAAATTTGTTCAAAAGTCACATTCCCCTGTTCAATCGATTTAAAAAGGGTATTCGCTGTATCTTTAGTGCTTTGGGCAAAAGTAGAAACGTCTTGTAAAATTGCTCTTACCTTTTCCATCGTCCTATTAAAAGTCGTTATTAATGTACCAATTTCATCTTTTCTTTTTAAATTTACCGTAACTGTAAAATCGCCCTCCTGCGCTTTTTTAAGTTCTTCAATCAATTTTTTAATAGGCCTTGTAATATTTAATGAAATAATTATTGACAAAATTAATGACAAAGCAAAACTAACACTTGCTACTGTAATAAAAACATGCATAGCTTTGTCATCAATCGCAAAATAATAAATAGTCCCCACCGGTATAGCCGCTATTATAAAAAACGAAATAATAAGCCGCCACAACATGCTTTTCATACGCGTTCCCCCTTTATAGATTACTCTTAACCCTACCACCCTGCTATTTTACACTTTACCTACCAATTATTTTAAGAAGGTATTCAAACAATACTCCTCCAAGATAAATTCCTATAATGCCAGCAACACCTGGTAATACATTTGGAGCAGGAAGTGGTAATTTCAAAGACGAAAAAACTAATCCAACAATCAATCCAGTAACCAATGCTAGCAATGTTTCTTTCACATTAACACCTCACTTTATTTTTATCGGTATTTTTATTATTTTACTTTAACCAATTTTATATTATATCACAATTTTTTGTCACTTGTCAGACGTCTAATTACTTTTATCTGCAAATGATCCCTTGTATAGGTAAAGATATTCTTTAGCTTAAATCACTTTCTTTCAATATACACTTTTACATATTTATCTAACATGTCCTATAAAAATTCCTAAAGTTCTCTATATTACCAGTAAAATTTTGTAAAAAAACTGATACCCGACTTTGAGTATCAGTCACAAAATCAAATTTTATCATAATAACAACTAATAACGATATATTTATTTTTGTAATTCATCTGTCAACTTAATTATTTCATCTATTATACTACCAATATACCCAATTGTATCCAATAGTGGTCTTTCTGTAGTTATGTCTACACCTGCCATTTTAGCCAGTTCAACTGGTGTCTTGGTTCCGCCTACTTTCAATACCTCTTTCCAATCCTCCAATGCTTTTTGTCCTTCTTCCAAAAATCGCTTATTTACTTGTGTAGCTATAGTAAGCCCTGCACTGTAAGTGTAAGGATATAAGCCCATGTAATAATGAGGCTGTCTCATCCAAGTAAGCTCCGCTCCTTCATTAATTTTTACTGCGTCTCCCCAGAATTTTTCTAATACCTCTTTTTTTATTTTATTTAAAGTAGGAGCTTGAACAGAGCCACCTTTGTCAATTATTCTGTATACCTCTCTTTGATAGGCCGCTTCTAACAAATGAGTCACAAAATTATGGTAATAGGTACGAGATATCAAAGTAGAAAGTACCCATCTTCTCATCCTTTTATCTTGTGTATTTTTCATTAGATAATTTGCCATAAGTAATTCATTCATAGTAGAAGGAGCTTCTATAAAGTACAAAGAAGGCCTTGAATCAAATATATTTTGGTACTGATGAGCTAAATAAAAATGCCCTGCATGCCCTAATTCGTGAGATAGTACAAACACTTCTCTCATCCTATCAGTCCAATTAATCAATATAAAAGGATGAGCTCCATAGGGAGTAGAACAAAAGGCACCTGTAGATTTACCTTTGTTTTGAGGAAAATCTATCCACCTTTCCTCGAAGGCCCTTCTTATCATTTCTCGATAATCTTCTCCAAGAACTGATAATCCTTCTTCTATGTACTTTTTCGCCTCTTCAATCGTTATTTCTGGTTCAAACACAGGGTCTACTTCTAATTTTAAATCCGCAAAAGTCATTTCATCTAAGCCGTGTATTTTTTGTAAAAGTTTCGCAAACTTTCTCATATGAGGTGCCAAATGTTCCATTATCAAATCGATTTGCCTATCATATAATTCTCTATCTATTTCTTGAGGAAATAAAAGGCTGTCAATGACAGAATCAAACTTTCTCAAAGTCGCTATTGTCTTTTCTTTTTGCACTTGCACTTGGTAAACCGCAGCTATAGTATGCTGATATTCTCTTAATTTCTTAGAAAAAGCCTCAAAAGCCGCCCTTCTAATTTTTGTATCATTTTCATATTCCCATTTACCTTCAAATAATGCAAAACTTAAGGGGTATTCCTTCCCGTCAACTCTAAAGGTGCCAAAATCCATATCCGCTAATTTCGCCATGTTATAAATGTGATAAGGTGCTTCTAAAACACTTGAAAGAGCAGATAATGCTTTTTCTACTTCTGGATGAAGAGCATGTTTTTTCTTTCTGATTATTTTTCTGAGGTAATTTGCATTTTCCTTTGATTCTTCTATAGCTTGATTTATTATTTCTTCATCTAATTTTGTAATCTCTGATTCTATAAAACTTATCCGGCTTTCAATATCAGAGGCTATGTTTGAAAATTTTGCCCGTCTTTGTAAATTTTCTGTATTCGCCTGGTCAACTGAAACAGCAAGATATGCATAAGAACCTGCAAGATTCATTAGTTGAACCAACTTTTTCAACCTATCCAAGCAGCTATTAATCATCTGAGGAGTTTTAAGCTTTCCTTTAAACTTTTCTTCTAACTCTTTTGCAAGTTTTTGAGCCTCCTCTACTGCCTCCTCATACTCCTTTTCCGTCTTAAAAATTCCCGACAAATCCCACGTCAACCTTTCATCTACATCTTTTCTTTCTAACAATTGCGTACTCAACAAAATTTCCCCCTTTTAATATTTTTTAAACATGTAACAAATTATAATATCCTTACAAAAATGTTGCAATAATGCCTCCCAATGAGACAGCACTATAAAATGTTAACAGTTTTCATCGCATACAATTTTAATTATTCTTTACTTACTTAATATAATATATGGTAAAGAAAGCAAATTCAACCCGATTTAATTCGGGGTAAAATGTTGAAAAATGGATGGAGGTAAAACTTGTATGAAAATTTAAAGCCTTTGCAATTTAAGTCTTTTATTTATTCGCAAAGGCCTTTCAGAGTAACATCTTTATTTATCTCAAAAAGGAGCTGCGAAAATTCGCAGCTTTTATTATTTTGCCTGGTATTTTATAAGACTTGTTAAGGTATAATATACTCCTCCCAGTATTACAACCCAGGCAAATACCATGAAAAACAATGCTCCACCAGACATATTTTACGCCCCCTTTTAAGCTTTCGTACTTTTTTCAACACGAGCATTACCAAATTTTTTTTGGATAGTGTAGTAGGTTTCAGCAAAACCTATGATGAGTATTGTCAAAAGCAACAAGCGAGCACCTTGCACCCATGGAATGAGCTCAGGAGTTTTTTCCACAAAACTAGGAATCCACTTGAAATAGCCATCATCTATATAGCTTTTTGTGGAGAAAATAAGCAATACCGCAATTGATAGCGGTGTTATGAATTTAACCATTACATTGAAAAATCCTGAAGGTACCTTCCAATAACTGCCCCTATTGATTTCTTCTTTAGCCTTCTTTTCACCAAACAGCCAACCCACCACCACAGCTTCGATGAGCCCCACAATTACTAAGAAGTAGTTACCCACCCAGTTGTCAAGCTCAGTAAGGAAAATTAGTTCACTAGTCTTGGTTAAGATGGGTTCTAAAGCAGACGGCAGGCCTACAAGAATGTAGAACCCAAACACCACCACAGCTCCTATTTTCCTCGGTACATTGAGGTCTTCTTGAAGAATAGTTATAAGGTAGTTATACATCGCTATTGCTGAGGTAAATCCCGCAACAAACAACACTAGGAACCATAAGGCACCGAAAAATTGGCCACCTGTCATCATTCGGAACACATTGGGAAGAGCGATGAAGGAAAGTCCAACACCGCTTGCTACGCCTTCGGGACCGAGGAAGGTGTAGGCTATCGGAATAGCAATAGTACCCCCCAAGATCACTTCGGCAAATTCGTTTAGGAATACCGTGGTAGTAGCAGAAAGAACAATGTCTTCATCAGGTTTTAGATAGGATGCGTAATTCTGGATAATACCCATTCCTAAAGATAACGTAAAGAATATCTGGCCCGCAGCAGCCAGTGCCGATTGCCAATTCAATTCGCTCCACTTGGGGCTCCAAATGTAGTCAAGGCCTTTTATAGGCGACCAGTCCGGATTCACGGGAGAACCAAGGGTCAGTGTCCTTATGATTAAGATAAAGCCAAATACATAAAGTAGCGGCATCATGACTTTAGCCCATGCTTCGATACCCTTCTGGACACCACGACTGAGGGCAAACGCCAAGAGAGCAAGTGTTATTACCCAGAAAGTAATCGACAGGCTCGGATTCTGGATATAGCTCCCAAAAACTTCGGCGGTAGACCGCGCAGTGCCCATATAACCACCAGTCAAGGAAAGGTAGCTGTAACCAAGGGTCCACCCAGTAATTTGTGTGTAATATGCATTTACAAGAACTGTAACAGAAAATACTAGCATACCGACAAGAGCTCCTATAATTGCTGCAGAAGAATGTCCGAGTTTTTCTTTAGCCTGCAGGTAGGTCATGCAACCAATGGTACCATGACCATATTTTCCACCGTAGCGGCCCTGCATCCATTCTACATAGATAAGGGGAATTCCAAGGAGTAAAAGTGCAGCAAAATAAGGTAACATGAATGCGCCGCCGCCGTTTTTGGCAACCTGGTAGGGAAATCTCCAAAAGTTACCTAAACCTATCGCATTCCCAGCCATAGCAAGAATGAGTCCGATTTTAGTCCCCCAGTTTTCTCTATTTTCTGGCATAAAAACCCTCCCTTATAAATTTTTTAGAGCCATTATACATTAAAAAAATTTTTTTGTCAATACATTAATAATCATTTGTTATTATTCTATGATATTGTCATATTAGTAAAAAAGTACTAAAAGCTTCCCAACAAATTTATTATATGATATAATAAATTACCATGAAAAATTCACAAAAGCTGGAGGTAATAATGTGGCAAGCGAAATATTTAAAATGCTGATGTCCATCGAAAAATGGGCAAAGTCCGCCGACATCCCAGCCTCCGTTCGTACCAAGATTAACAAAGAGCTTGTAAAAGCCAAAGTCCGTTATGAGAATTTCGATCCCAGCAAAATGAAAAACACTGAACAAAAAAAAGTCTACGAAGCCGTTATAAAAAAAGGTGAAAAAATAGAGAAAAAGCTAAACTTCAAAAAAAGCGAAATAAAAGATGAGGTCTATTCCTATTTACGATATACCAATGCAGCTTATTTTGATTTCATGAGCGCTCTAGCCCCGCTGAATATCGGGATCCGCTTCTATGCTTTGACTTCCGCTTTGTTCATAGCCCTCTCTCCAGCTTTTTTGGGAGCTGCTTTTTCGTTGGCCTTTCTGATACCTATCTTCCTGGGGCTTAACGCACTTAAAAAAAGGCACACTTTGGGTTATACCATAGCAATGCTAATAACACCTCTATCTTTTGCAGTGTCAATTATGTGGCTGCGCTTTGGATACAGAGTACTAATCGACTACCAGGCGGTACTTTCAGAAACTGTACAAACAACAGGAAAATCTCCACAGATTGCAAGCTTTTTAATAACGGTGCCGCCAGTGCTTTCCCTTCTACTTCTTTTTTCGGCAGGATACATGATTTACCAGCTTACGAGAGCCAGGGACATGCTTATTTAAATGAAAAAAACTCATATGACTATTTTACGATTTACAAACTATTCTAATACATAGCAATACCTAGGGTCGCAGCTACAACTATCATTATGAGAGGATTAATTTTTAAAAGATACAGTCCCACAAACACCACCACTGCTACCAGCACATCTTTAATGCTGGCAAAGGAGCTCTTTCCTACGGAATAAGCCGCCTGGATAATGAGTGCGATAACTGCCGGCCTGACTCCCTTAAAAAAGGCATCTAACCAAGGTAAGTGGCGATACCTCATTATCAAAAGTGCGAGAATGATTATAATCAGAAAAGAAGGAGCTGTAACTCCAATAGTAGCTGCTACTGACCCCCAAAATCCTCCTATTTTATACCCTACAAAGGTAGCCGCATTTATGGCTATGGGACCAGGAGTCATCTGTGAAATGGCTATTATATCCAGGAACTGGTCCACTGACAGCCAGTGATGGATATCTATAATCTCTTTTTCAATGAGAGGAATCATCGCGTAACCGCCGCCAAAACTGAAAGCTCCTATTTTAAAAAACACCCAAAAAAGGCTTAAATATATCATTTACCCTCACGCTCCTCTGGATCCCGAAGTCTGTTTTGTAATAACATACCAGCTATTCCCGATGTCAGGATCACTATTATAGGATGAAGGTCAAAGATAAGGAGAGCTGTGAGAGAAATAGCTGCTATTGTGGCGCCAACAGGAGTTTTAAAGGCAGCCTTGCGAAGGTTAAAAGCAGATGCCAATATGAGCACAACTATGCCTGGGTATATCCCCTTGAAGGCCTTTTTTACATAGATGCTGGATTTGAAGCTGTCGTAGAACAAAGCTATGAAGACTATTATCAGAAACGAAGGAAGTATAGTCCCCAAGGTAGCTATGAATGAGCCAACAAGACCATACAATTTATAACCTATGTATATGGAAGTATTTATAGCCACTGCCCCGGGGGCCGACTGAGTTACAGCAATTATATCCAGAAATTCCTCTTCCTTTATCCATTTTTGCTTATCTACCATTTCTTCTTTCATAAGGGGTATCATGGCAAACCCTCCGCCTAATGTAAAGGCGCCAATTTTAAAAAAAGCCCAAAACATGAGAAAAAGTTCTCTTGGTTCCAGCTTTTTTATTTTCCCCTTCAAGGTCATCACATCCTTTTTTATAATATCTCTTTTAATCAATTATATGACGATTTTTCATCTTACCAAACTTTTGAAGATGACAACTTAATATAAAAAAAGAGTATTAGAATAAGTGTTATATGTAAAAATTTGAAAACTAAGGAAAGTATAAAATTAAAATAAAGGGCGGGCATTCAAAAACTACCCACCCTGATTTTTAACAAAGAAACGTTTTTTATCCTTGCATCACCATTTCTTTTATCTTCATAAGCCTTGTGCGGCTCGAACGTTCATTTTCATCCAACTTCATCGTGATGTATTTTATAGTGTCTTCAAGCTGCGGTATTAAGACATATTCTAGGGCGTTTACCCTGCGGCGAGTCTTTTCTATCTCATCGGCCATGAGCTGGCAAGCTTTTTCGATCTCAGCTAGCTTTAACATCTTCGGCAGCATGGTCGACAAAGTACGTATGGCCGCGTCCATTTCCGCCGACGTGTTCGCAAAACCATAAGGGTAGAGATTTTTACTCTCCTCCTGTGATATCTCTAACCTGGGTACGTTGACGCTCATGATGTTTTCCTTTTTAACGTTTATACTGACCTTAGCCGAAGGAATCATGAGGCTCTCTTCCACCACGTTGGCTGGCATTTGGCTTCTTGCCATGGTGAAACTTCTAAAAGCACTGATGAGCTCAGCCTCAACCTCCTCCCGCAAAGCTTTATTCTGTTTTACCATGTCCAAAAATTTCTTCACAAGCTCGTCCTGCTTGTCTTTCAAGAGCTTGTGGCCACGCTTTGCGGTTACAAGCCTTTTTTTCAAATTGGTAAGTTCCATTCGTGAAGGATTTACATGTATCATCTTCACTATTCTCCTTTTACAGGAAGGTATTTGTCAATATACTCGTCCCTTACCCTCTTGAGCTCGGCTCTTGGCAGGATTGTCAATAGATCCCAACCTATCGTGAGGGTCTCTTCAATGCTCCTGTCCTCGTCTTCCCTCTGGGCCACATACCTGGCCTCAAACTCATCGGCGAATTTTGCATAAAGCTTATCCGTATCGGAAAGAGCACCCTCACCTAGGATTACCGCCAGCTCCTTCGCCTGCTTGCCGCGAGCGTAGGAGGCAAACAGCTGGTTCATAAGGTCGGCGTGATCTTCCCGAGTCTTGCCATGCCCAATACCTTTATCCTTAAGTCTCGACAGAGACGGAAGCACGTCTATCGGCGGATATATACCCTTCCTGTATAGTTCGCGACTTAAAATTATCTGACCTTCAGTAATATACCCGGTGAGGTCAGGTATCGGGTGGGTCTTATCGTCCTCAGGCATGGTCAAAATAGGTATCTGTGTAATCGAACCTTCCCTTCCCTTAATCCGACCTGCCCTCTCATATATCGTTGCAAGGTCGGTATATAGGTAGCCGGGATAGCCCCTTCGGCCAGGAACCTCTTTCCTCGCGGCCGAGACTTCTCGCAAAGCTTCGCAGTAATTAGTCATGTCCGTCATGATAACAAGTACGTGCATGTCTTTTTCGTATGCCAAGAATTCTGCGCAAGTCAAGGCCATACGTGGAGTAGCTATACGTTCGATAGCCGGGTCGTTAGCCAGGTTGATAAACAGTACAGTGCGATCTATAGCCCCGGTACGCCTAAAATCTGATATAAAGTAGTCAGCTTCCTCAAATGTTATGCCCATTGCCGCAAATACTACCGCGAACTTACTGTCAGTACCAAGTACCTTAGCCTGCCTTGCTATCTGCGCTGCTAGCTGGGCATGAGGTAGACCTGAAGCCGAGAAAATCGGGAGTTTCTGCCCCCTTACCAAAGTATTTAGCCCATCGATGGCAGATATTCCTGTTTGAATGAACTCGGAAGGGTAATCGCGGGCCGTCGGGTTGAGGGGGTTGCCGTTTATATCCAGCCGCTTTTCCGGTATGATCATGGGGCCTTTGTCCCTCGGACGGCCCAAACCATCGAAAACTCTCCCCAACATATCGATAGAAACCCCGAGCTCGATGCTTTTCCCGACAAACCTTATTTTGCAGTCGTTGATGTTAAGCCCCGTAGAACCTTCAAACAGCTGAACCAGTGCTTTATCACCGTTGACCTCCAGTACCTGTCCCCTACGGATTTCCCCCGAGCCGGTCTCAATTTCCACCAGTTCATTGTATTTGACGCCTTCCACCTTTTCAACCAGCATTAGCGGGCCGACAATTTCTCTAACGGTTTTATACTCCCTAAGCATCGGCTGCACCTCCTTCAGTGAGGTCCTGCATAGCCTTCTTTATCTCCTTCTCTATTTCGTCGAATACAGCCAACTTCGACTCTTCGACATATTTAGCACGGGCAATTTTCTCGCGCACCGGGTGCTTTTCTATTTCCGAGAACGGGGCACCTTTTTCAAGAGCTTTCTGCGCTTCTTGATAGAATATCATTATAAGCTTAAGCATTCTATACTGCTTTTCCATTGACGAGTAAGTGTCTACCTCGTGAAAAGCATTTTGATGTAGGAAATCTTCCCTGATAGATCTGGCAACTTCTAATACTAAGCGATCTCTAGTAGAAAGAGCATCGATACCTACTAATCTTACGATTTCCTGAAGGTTTGCTTCTTCTTGTAGTAGTTTCATAGCCTCGCTGCGCAATTCGCCCCAGTCACTGCTCACGTTTTTGTTCATGTAATCTTCCACAACATCGGAATACAGAGAATAGCTCGTCAACCAGTTAATGGCCGGGAAATGGCGCGCATAGGCCAACTCCGAATCCAGAGCCCAGAACACCTTCACCACGCGAAGAGTTGCCTGAGTAACCGGCTCTGACAAATCGCCCCCCGGTGGGGATACAGCACCTACCACCGTCAAGGCTCCCTCCCGGTTGTCACTACCAAGGCATATGACTCTACCTGCTCTCTCATAAAACTCGGCAAGCCTCCTTGAAAGGTAGGCTGGATAGCCTTCTTCTCCCGGCATTTCTTCAAGCCTTCCGGACATTTCACGCAAAGCTTCGGCCCAGCGAGACGTTGAGTCAGCCATTAAGGCCACACTGTAACCCATGTCTCTGAAGTATTCAGCTATAGTTATACCGGTGTATATCGAAGCTTCACGGGCTGCCACAGGCATGTTGGAAGTGTTGGCAATAAGCACCGTTCGTTTCATGAGTGGTTCCCCTGTCTTGGGGTCCTTGAGCTCTGGGAATTCAAGGAGTACGTCGGTCATCTCGTTGCCCCGCTCACCGCATCCGATATATACCACTATTTCAGCATCGGCCCACTTAGCTAGCTGGTGCTGAACCACAGTTTTGCCGCTGCCAAAAGGTCCAGGTATGCACGCTGTACCACCCTTGGTAACCGGGAAAAGGGTGTCAATAACTCTTTGTCCAGTGGACATCGGAATTTCGGGAGGTAGCTTCTCCTTGTATGGCCTAGCCTTTCGAACCGGCCATTTCTGCATCATCGTGACTTCCACTATCTCTCCAGAATCGGTTTTTATTCTGGCAACAGGTTCGGTTACTGTATATTCGCCTTCCCTAATGTCTTCGACAATACCCGAAATACCAGGAGGAACCATTATGCGGTGTTCAACTATCACTGTTTCCTGCACTGTGCCAATAATATCGCCTCCACTAACCTTATCGCCAGACTTAACTTTAGGCGTAAATCTCCATTTTTTCTCGCGATTTAATGCAAGAACGTCTATGCCTCTTGTAATAAAGCTGCCAACTTTTTTTTCTATAACGTCAAGAGGTCTCTGGATTCCATCAAAAATACCTTCTAGCATTCCCGGTCCCAGTTCGACACTGAGAGGTTCTCCCGTCGACACTACAGGGTCCCCAGGGCCCAGTCCAGAAGTTTCTTCGTATACCTGAATTGATACCCTCTCTCCACGTATTTCTATGATTTCACCTATAAGCCCTTGATTACCCACCTTTACCACATCGAACATCTTGGCTTCAGGAAGTCCCTCAGCTACCACAAGGGGACCGGAAACTTTGGTTATTATACCCTGGCTCATTCCCTTCCCTCTCTTTCAAAAATGATATCTGCTCCAATAGCTTTTTCCACAGATTTTTTCACATCATTTATCCCGATTCCCAACGTACCCCGGTTGCTGGGAATCAACGTAATAATGGGCAATATTTTATCCCTGAAAAAATCTATCTTCTCCCTTATCTTTTCTGCTAAATGTTCGGTTATGAAGATAACAGCATAATTTTCCCGAGCAAGTTTCATGAGTGTGTCCGCTGCTTCCACCTCGTCAATGGCCGGGAAAGTATCAATACCCGTTGACTTAAATGAAAGCACCGTATCGTGGTCCGCGATTACTCCTATTTTATACATAGACATCCCTCAGCCTTTCCCTTATCATGTCTTGAGAAATTCCATTGATTTTTCCCACAATTAAAATCCTCAATATTTTGAGTTCATTCTCTTTGGCCCCAAGATAACCCACAACGGTTTCTAATCCAAAAGGCTTATATAGCCCCCTTCTCAGCATATTAAGTAGGAAATCGTCGGCCAACTTCTCGTAGGCCGCTGGACTACTGGTTGACATCCAGTTTTCTAAGCCTTCTTTAACAACCATAGAATACTTGGAAGATGCCAGTGCCTCGATCAGCACTGGCACTGGTTCTTGAAACATTTCCTCGAAAAACTCGGGTTCAATACTGCCACCCGGCAGGAGAGATTTCTCCAGAGTCCTCAAATCTGACTCCATATATTTTAACCTAACCATAGTCTTTATGTTGGTGAGGTCAACTATCGCAGCCAAATAATTTTTAAGAAAATCGTGGCTTATGCTCTGGTCCAAACGATTGAGTTCTTCATATAAAGCCCTGTCCAATATAAGGTCTACCTGTTGCGGGTCCAGGGTTTCTTCGTAAACTTCTACAGCCTTCTCAAAAGCGACCCGCATCAACTTCGGGAGAGCCACATCCTTCTCACCTTTATTCAACCTTAAAAGCTCTTCGACAGGGACTTCTCCCAAGGTCGAAAGATTCTTCGGCACATCAATACCGAGTATTCTACTTTTTAAAAGAACTTTCAGATTATGATAGTCGTACTTTAAGGTAAAAAACCTTACAACTCTATCGTCTTTTAAAGAGTCTTTTATCATCTCCAAAGTTTTTTTCATGTTGTTTTCTAAAGCCTTTTCAAACTCATATATATTTTCTAAATCCTCAAAATCTGAAGCATAATCGGTCTCACTGAGGACCCTCATGACTGCATCCATGTTCTCTGCTTCAAGGATCCTTTCGACAATGGCCCGGCTCAACAGCTTGTTTTCCAGAGACCTTATTCTGCCCGATGCGTATAGGAAATCCTGTTCTATAACCATCGCTATCACTCCTCAAAAAGTATTCGGGCCACTTCAGTCTCCAATTCTTCCCTCTGGGCCTTAAGCAGGTAATCGAAAGTACAATTGACCTCTACCGTCGCCGATTTTAATATAAACCCGCCTTTTATAGTTCTTTTCTCTCCTGAAAACCTAATATTGCCTGCCTTGCCCTGCCTTTTCAAGGCTTCGTTAACCTTCGCAAGCAATTCATGAGTTATCTTTCCCTTGTCATCCTCGGAAACAACAATTTCCTCATTACCGTCAACGGTAGCGGCCAAAATCATGCGGTAGACCAAGTCCCTGTACTTTTCTGGTTCTAGATTTAGAAGTTTATTTTCCGCCCTGACGAAGGCTTCGTTTATCAAATCCTGTTTCGCTTCCAAGTAGCGCTTTCTCTCTTCCAGTTCAGCAATAGATAAAATTTTCCTCTTTTCCTCCCCGGCCGCCTTCTTGGCCTTTTCCTCAGCATCGGCTTTTAGTTGTGCAGCTTGTTTCCCCGCTTTCTCTAGGATTTCGGTTGCTTCTTTTTTTGCATTTTCAATTATCCGTTTTTTTTGCTCTGCGGCTTCTTCAAAAATCTTTTCCTTAATCTTTGCAATACCCTGCATTATAAGCACTCCTTATGCCAGCTTTAAACCGAAGAGCATTAGTATCGAAGCGAGCAGTGCTAGCACCGCGTAAGTTTCCACCATAGCGGAATAAGTTATACCTTTAGCTAGTTCTTCAGGTCTTTTGGCTACTATCCCTACACCAGCAGCCGCAGCTCTGGCCTGGGAAATAGCTGAAAGCAAGCCTACTATAGCTATAGGAAGGCAGGCTGCAAAAACTAGCAGTCCTTGATAGGTGGTAAGAGGCAACAAATTTCCTCCCAAGATTCCTATCCTTTGCATCACCACAAAACCTGTAAGCAAACCATAAATTCCTTGAGTTCCAGGCAATGCCTGTAATATCAGAGTCTGGCTAAATTTACTGGGGTCTTCGGTAACTACTCCCGCGGCAGCCTCACCCACCATACCGACTCCTTTGGCTGAACCAATTCCTGGCAGAAAAACCGCCATAGCAGCTCCTAACAGTGCAAGAACTTGACCAAGTGTAACTTCCATTTAAACTCCTCCTTCAAAAGTTTGATTTTTTAAATTAACTCTACCAATATCTTCTAGATCCACATATTTCGTGTCTATCCTCAAAGGTTGGAAGGGTTTGCCTCCACCCTCGTAGAACTTACCGAAAAATTCAATATACTGCAGTCGGCTGCTGTGGACATAAGCGCCCAAGGCATTTACTGCGACGTTGAAAAGGTGACCTCCTATCAACACCAGCAGCATCGCTATATACCCGAATATATTTACTCCTAGCATTCTCGCCATGGTATTGATGACAGTAGCTATAACGCCTGTTGCAAGGCCCAACGCCAGCAGACGGGAGTAAGAAAGCACGTCGCTTAAATAACTAGTGACATTGTAAAGGCTTAAAAGCCCCGACATGAACTTTTTTAAAATATTTTTCTGAGATCTCCCCTGCGTCAGCACAAGGCCTATTGCGCCGGCGGCAGTTACATATTTTGCTATTCCTGCTAAATTCGGAAAAGCCATCATCACGAGCCCTGTCAGTAGCACCAGCCACAGTCCCTGATCCATGAAAGCATCGGCTACCCTTCCCTTTTTTATATTTTTATAGGCGCTCAAGATTATACCAGTGTATATCTGTATCAGACCAAAAGCAAAACTCAAAAACAAAACAGCCAACGGATTGTCAAGAGGATTCAGCCAGAGCGGCTTGACCTTAATAAGGTCACCAAACCAGCTACCAAAAATCATCCCCCAGATAAAAGTCGATATTCCTCCTAGGAACAAAAGCTCCGCCAGCTTTTTACCCATCCCTTTCAATTTGAGCTTCCAGAGAGCAAGGCCTGACAGCAGGGACAGCACCAGACCATAAGCCGCGTCACTAACCATCATACCAAAGAACACAAAGTAGAAAGGCGCCATGAACACATTAGGGTCTATCTCCCTTGGATTTGGAAGACTGTAGAGCTCGGTTATTATCTCAAAAGGCTGCACTAACCTCGGGTTTGACAAAACCACCGGTATGTCATCATCTTCCGACGGTTCGGTAAAAACTATGTAGGCAGCACTGGTGACGGAGGTAATCGCTTCTTTTACGGCTCCCACCGAAGGCTCGGGAACCCAGGCTTTCATCAGGAAGACTTTTTCAGTACCTGCCATTTTCATGAAGTTCTCTTTTTTCTTTTTTTCTACAAACCAGTAATCGTAAAGAGCCTCTATGTCCAGTAGCCAGTTCGCTAACCTAGAAATTTCTGTCTTTATTTCTTGCCTTTCGGTTTCGATGTTTTTCAACCTTTCCTGAAGTCCGGCAATTATCTTCAACGGGGTTCCTGTAAATCCCTCAAATTCTTCTGTATTAACCGAAAACTCCTTAAATAACTCTTGAATATCTGATTTTACCGAAATATGATAGACTATTAATAAAAATTCCTCTTCCCGACCTTCCCCTACCGGGATTATGTCTACCGGTAGTTCTTTTTCAGCCATTTTATCCCTGAAGGATTTGAAGTTCTTTTTTGGGATTACCACAGCCCTTACTTCCACGCTGCCGGCATTGCCTAGTTCCTCTACGGGGATATCCAATCGCTCCCATGGTTTCATTAATTCAACCTTGTTCTTTATTCTGGATTCTTCCGACTTAAGCCTTGAAATTTTCTGGTCAAGATCAGAAAGTGAGTCTATGACATTAAAAACTTCGCTTTCCCGGTTAAGGAGCTCCTGCAACTTTTTCATGCTGACCTTGGGTCTACCGTAGATTAATGGATTTAACTTCTTGCCATAAGGCTTCAAAAAATCGATAGCAAATTTCAGCCTAGTAAGCTTTAATTCAATCTTCGATAGCTCGCTATTTACTTGTTCCGAAAATTGATGTTCTGTAATGTCTATGTCAATATCTTTTTCTCTCAAATCTGCAATTTCAGCTACTCCTAGTTTCTGCAGGGCACCAACTATTTTATCTCGCTCCTCGTTCAGGCCAAAAAGGTACATTTTTTTCATCTTAACAATTGCCATGGAAAGTCACTATCCTCTCCACAATTAAGTCTACAGCTTTTTGGATACGGCCTTCCGCCTTTTCCCGAAGTTTTTCAATTTCGTTTTCATACTGTTCCCTCAAAGCCACAACTTCTTTTTGCGCTTCCCTTTTTGCATCTTCTATAATATTTTTAAAAGTTTCTTCCCCTTTTTTGCGGGCCTGTGAAATCAATTCTTCGGCTTCGCGGTTGGCTTCAGCCAATATAGACCTTGCTTCACGCTCGGCCTCTTCCACCATTGCCCTGGCGCTGTTTTCCGCATCTTTGATATCCTCCAGGATTTCTTTCACCCATCCGCCACCTCCATGGTAAGAAAAAATTATTTCTTTACAATGATGTATGTAATATCAAATCCTGCTTGTATTAAAAGTGTAACATATTGCTTTAATATTATGCCTTTATACATACGGTATTATACAATATTGATAAAAAAAAGTCAAAATAATGAATCAATACTTAAAAATAATACGGTAATTTCACACCCATAGGAAATCAATTTTTATTATATCATACCAAAAAATAAAAAGCAGGGAAATATATTCCCCCCGCTCAAAATTATTCTTTAGGCAATACCTGGTTCAATATTATACCGATAATAGCAGCCAGACCTACACCACCCAGCTGAATACCACCCCACAGGTTCACTACGGCACCACCTATGCCAAAGACTAGAATAGCGCTAGATATTATAAGGTTTCTTGACTTTTTGAAATCTAAAGCATTCTCCACGACAGTCCTAATACCAATGCTGGCTATCATGCCAAACAGGATTATAGATATACCGCCTATGACTGGTTCCGGCACTGTTCTTATTAGGGCAGTAAGTTTCTGACAGGTAGAAAGTATTATAGCCATGACTGCTGCCACCCTCATCACCTCGGGCTTCCAGACCCCAGTCAACGCTAAAACGCCAGTGTTTTCCGAATAGGTAGTGTTGGCGGGACCTCCAAATAAGCCCGCTAAAGATGTGGCTATACCATCACCTATTAATGTCCTATGAAGACCTGGGTCGTTTATGAAGTCTTTCTGTACAGTAGCTCCTACGGAAAGCACATCGCCCACGTGTTCTACTATAGTAGCCATCGCCACAGGCGCGATAAGACCAATCGCCACTGGGTTGAATTCGGGTTTTGTAAAGGCCGGTATGGCAAATAGCGCTGCTTCCTGTACAGGTTTCAAATCCACAATTCCTAAAATCAAACTCATCACATACCCTACAATTAATCCTACCAGTACCGGTATCAGTTTGAAAAAACCTTTGCCGTACACGCTAACAAGTATTACCGTCGTAAGCACTATCAAGGCAACCGTCCAGTTTTGAGAGGCATTTTTAATTGCTGCTGGTGCCAGATTAAGGCCTATAACCATTATTATCGGACCAGTTACAATAGGGGGCAGAAGGTTTTCTATTAATTCTCGCCCTAAAAAGTAAACTAGCAGCGCCATCAATCCATAAAGTAATCCGGCTATTATGATGCCTCCTTGAGCCGCCGGAATTCCCCATTGTTTTACCACTAGTGCCACTGGTGCGATGAAAGCAAAGGAAGAACCTAGAAAAATAGGAACTTTTCTTTTTGTAACCAAGTGAAACCAGAGAGTCCCAATCCCTGCAGTAAAAAGAGCTACTCCCACATCAAGCCCAGTAAGCAGTGGTACCAATACTGTGGCACCGAACATCGTAAAAGTATGTTGTAATCCTAGAATAAGAAGCTGTAGCAGTGAAATTTTGTCTCCCTTCTTTATTGGACCTGACAATTCTTTTGTACCTACAGTAAGTTCTTTCATAATTTTCCTCCTCTCAAAAATTAAGCCTCTGCTGTGAGTAGCAGAGGCTTTTCCTCGTCAAAAAAGCCTTTCCCATCAGGCGGAGAAAGGCTTTCTCTCTTCTTTACGTAATTCCCTCTTCGCCTTACTAGCCTCACAGGACCAGTTTAAAGGCCAACTTTATTCACTTTCGCTTCTTTTAGTATATTATCATGAACAAGGAAAGTTGTCAATGGCCTCTTAATCAAACACTTTTGATAAATTTTCTAAATCCTCTTCAATTATTTTCAAAGCAAAAGGAACAGGTCCTATATTCATATAAGC
>Ga0208663_100051_pt1 | contig 21901 bp, 21 predicted proteins | sample Wag42014_10_10_FD_187327 | JGI IMG/M metagenome (GOLD analysis project Ga0208663, IMG submission 187327) | Deep subsurface shale carbon reservoir microbial communities from Ohio, USA - Utica-2 Time Series 2014_10_10 (SPAdes) (version 2) ...
TTTTTATTACTGTTTCGTCAACTGCGATGAAGTTTCGCTGTTTTTTGACTGCGAGGATTTTTGGCTTGTAAACTGCTTCTGCGAGTTTTTGGACTGCCTCCCAGACTGTTACGTGACTGATTTTGAGGATTCTGGCGGTTTGCCGGTAACTGAGGCCTCGCAGGTATAATTCTACTCCCCTGATTTTCTTTTCTGGTGGGATTTTGTTGCGACGAAAGGGTTTTAAGGCTGAAACCACCCAGTAAATAATGGTTTCAGACTTCATGTTCCCCCTTCTTTTTCTAAAGTACTGCCAGTAACTTAAACCTGACACCCCACAGCTTATCCTAACAGTATCTAAAGTTTAACCAAAAAACGTTTAAAGCAATGTTTATCAAAGTTAGATGGAAATAGCGGCAGAATATAGAAAGGGGATTGAAGTGATGAGCAATAAGAGATTGAACATTCTAAGGCATGAATTCTATAGAGACGCGTTTATCATGATGATTGCAGTTACACTATCTAATTTCTTTAACTACCTCTACCAGCTTCTAATGGGAAGATTGCTCTCTCCTCAAGAATACGGAGAACTTTTCAGCCTATTGTCTTTATTCTATATATTTTCTGTGTTTTCAACAACTATAAACACCTCCATAACTAAATTTACAGCAGTTTACGGAACAAGAGGGGAATACGGAAAGATAAAATCAATCCTAATTAAGGGGACGAAAGTTCTAGGGCTTTTTGGAATTATGCTGTTTGGATTAATAGCTTTGATTTCTCCGCTGTTTTCTAAGTTCTTGCAGATTGAGGACAACAGCCTTTTGTTGGTTTTGTTTGCATCACTTCCCCTCTCAATGGTTCTCCCCATATATCAAGGGGCTTTGAGGGGAATGCAACGCTTCTTAGCATTAGGACTAAGCACTTCTTCCTGGGCGTTCTTTAAGGTGCTCTTTGGATTTTCCCTGGTTGCACTGGGCTACGGAGTTTTCGGAGGTCTCTTTGGAGTCTTTCTGGCACATATTGGAGCATTTCTCTTGACATTAGTATTTCTGAGGGACTTGTTTAAATACAAGGAAAAGGGAAATCTTGAAATTCGGGAGATCCTTTCGTACAGCAGTCTTGCATTCCTTGCAGTTCTTGCCTACACAACAATGTGGAACATTGACGTTATTTTGGTCAAGCACTATCTATCCCCCCTAGAGGCAGGACAGTATTCCGCCATCTCCGTGTTGGGAAAGATTGTCCTCTTCGCTCCAGGGGCAATCGGTATGGTCATATTCCCTAAAGCAGCGGAAAAGCATGAAAAGGGCGAAGGGCACTTTCACGTACTGCTGAAGGGATTAGGCTTGACGCTCTTGATTTCAGGTGGGATAGTTTTAGTCTATGCCCTGTTTCCGGAGTTCATTATCAAAATCATTTATGGGGCAAAATACCTCAGTGTTGCACCTTATTTGTGGAGATACGGGCTGGCGATGATGTTCTTCTCGCTGGCGAGCGTAATGGTTAATTATTCCCTGTCAATAGGCAAGACAGATATTTTTCTTTACCTATTAGGACTACTCGCAACTGAGATAGCTCTGTTATCTCTTGGAAGTAAGAATATTCCTACAATAATAACCATGTTAACTGGCGTGAGTATTTTAGGGACAATCGTGCTGTTTATATATATTTGGAGGCATAGATAATGCCCAAGATATCAGTACTGATGCCCGCTTACAATGAGGGGGAAAACCTTAGAGAGGCAGTTATAGAGACCATGAAAGAGTTGAAAGGATTAGATCATGAAATAATCATAATCAACGATGGATCCAAGGACAATACTCTCGAAGTTGCAAAAGAACTCAGCGAGTCATTTAGGAATGTTAGAGTTGTGAGCTACTCTAGGAACAGAGGAAAAGGGTATGCTTTGAAAAAAGGCTTTGAGAAGAGCAACGGTGAGATAATCGTATTCTTCGATGCAGATTTGGATATTCCCCCTTCTCAAATAAAGAGGTTCCTAAAAGCTCTTCAGAATGGATACGATGTTGTCATAGGCTCAAAATACCTTCCAGGAGCGAGGGTTATGTATTCCGAGAAAAGAAGACTATTCAGTATCTGGTACAGAACACTTGTTAAAATTTTGCTCAAGTTAGATGTTAGTGATACCCAAGTTGGGCTTAAAGTGTTTAGGAGAGAGGTACTAGAGAGGGTATTTCCTAAGATTCTGGTCAAAAAATATGCCTTCGATGTAGAACTTCTGACCGTAATAAATATGTATGGATATAAAATTCGTGAACTCCCTGTTAAGATTGAACATAAGCACTTCAACTCCTCAGTAAATTATAAAGCAATACTAAGAATGTTCATAGACACCATGGCAGTATTTTACAGAAAAAACATTTTACATTACTATGAAAGGTGAGAGCACATGAGGGTATTGTGGCTTAACTGGAAGGATATAAAGCATCCAGAAGCAGGTGGAGCGGAGGTTTACACTCACGAGATAGCAAAAAGGTTGGTTAAGAAGGGTTATGAGATCACGCTTTTTACTTCCTATTTCGAGGGAGCCGAAAGGAAAGAAGAAATTGATGAGATTGAAATAATTAGAGGAGGGAAAATAATAGGTATTTTCGATACAGTCTATTCACATGCAAAGAGGTTCTACAAAAAGAACAAAGACAATTTCGACTTGGTAATTGATGAAATAAACACAAGGCCATTTTTGACCCCAAAATACGTTGACAAGCCGATAATCGCGTTAATACACCAATTGGCAGTTGAGTTTTGGGACTACAAGACTCCATTTCCAGTTAATCTTATTGGAAAGCACTTCTTGGAGCCATACTGGTTAAAGCACTACGTGAATGTAAAAACGATAACAGTATCCGAATCCACAAAGGAAGATTTAGAAAGACTGGGGTTTAAAGATGTGGAAATAGTTTACAACGGTCTGGATGGGAACATTCTAGATAGCGTTCCTGAGAAGGAAGAGGAGTTCACAGCAATATTTGTTGGCAGGCTAACCCCTACCAAAAAACCAGAAGACGCAATAATGGCGTTTAAAACGTTTAATAAAGGCAAGCTCTGGGTAGTGGGTAGAGGAGAACTTGAAGAAAGACTTAAAAAACAACACAATAGCAATAATATTGTATTTAAGGGCTTTGTCTCCGAAAAAGAGAAAATTGAGCTTATGAAGAGGGCCCATGTACTGCTAGTCCCCGGGATAAGGGAAGGATGGGGGAGAGTTGTGATAGAAGCAAATGCCCTGGGAACTCCAGTCATAGGCTACAACGTCCCCGGGCTGAGAGATTCAATAAAGCACAACTACAACGGCCTGCTGTGTGAGCCAAACCCCAGAGCCATGAGCGAAGCACTTAAAGAATTGTATGAAGAGGAAACCATGAGAAAAAGGCTGAGTGAAAACGCACTGGAATGGGCTAAAAGGTTCAGCTGGGATGAGAGTGCGGAGAAGTTTGAGAGAGCATTACGATCACAAAATAAACACTAAGAGGGGGAGTATCGATGAAATCCCTTAGGCTTTTGGCATATGACAAATGGTATTCAAAAAACATCGAAAAATTCTTAAATTTGCTTGATTACTCTCCAACAGCTTCTATATTAGATCTTGGAAGTGGAGATGGCAGGTTTACTGTAGAAATACGTAAAAAGACTGGGAGTGCTGATATTACTTGTGTTGAAATATATGAGCCTTTCATTAATAAACTAAAAGAACTGGGATTTAAAGTTGTCAAATGGGACTTAAATAAATTCCCATATCCTTTTGAAGACAATAGTTTTGATGTGATTACTTCTAACCAGGTCATAGAGCATCTATTCTTCCCAGTTAGATTTATGTTAGAAGTGCACAGAATTCTGAAACCTAACGGATATGCTGTAATCTCAACAGAGAACCTAGCAAGTTGGGACAATATTCTTGCACTCATTTTGGGATATACTCCCTTTTCCATGGAATTCGATAATGGAGTATATAAAGTAGGCAACCCTCTAAGTCCCCATAATTGTGAGATTCTTGCTGATAGTTATCCCCCCCATGTTAGGATATTTACATACGCCGGACTAAAAGAACTGTGTGAGCTTATTGGATTTCACACTGAGAAAATTGAAGGCGCTGGTCATCTCTTAGGCAGATTTGGTGAATTTATTGACAAGAGACATGCAAGATTCGTGATAATTAAAATTAAAAAGAGGGGATAAGATTGAAGGATAATCTCCCTCTAGTTTCAGTTATAATCCCAACTTATAATTCAGAAAAAACTATTAGAAGGTGTCTGGAATCCATTAAAAACCAGACTTACAAAAACGTAGAGATTATTGTTGTCGATAACTTTTCTGAAGATAAAACTGTAGAAATATGTAAAGAATACAATGCAAGCATTATCAAAGTTAAAGGTGAAAGAACAAAAGCAAAGAACATAGGACTAAAGAACGCAAATGGAAAATACGTTTTGTTTGTTGATTCCGATATGGAATTAACTCCCAATGTTATAGAGGAATGTGTTATGTTATGTGAATCGAATTCCGAGATTGGTGGTGTAGTAATTCCAGAGCGTTCGGTGGGTGATAGTTATTGGGTTAAAGTTAGAGACTTTGAGAGAAGTTTCTACGCAGGAACTGAAATAGAATCTGCACGGTTTTTCCGGAGAGACTTAGCTTTGCAAGCTGGCGGGTTCGATGAGGAAGTTGTGTTCTTTGAAGAGTCCACTCTCCCCCAAAAGATTGAAAAACTCGGATATAGTGTGGGAGCTAGAGTATCCTCGTATATCCTTCACCATGAAGAAGGCTTCTCATTACGGAAATGGCTCAAAAAGAAATATTACTATGGAAAAACAGCCAAAAATTACAGAACAAAATATAAAGAATACGGAAATAAGCAGATAAGCTTATTTTACAGGTTTGGATTATTCTTTAAGAGCAGAAGATTTTGGAGCAAACCACATTTGGCTATAGGCATAATTGTTTTAAAAGGATTAGAGTATTTAGCAGCAGGATTTGGTTATATGCTTGGAACAAAACCAACTGGGGGTTTGAATAAATGCAAGCATTAATCTTAGCCGCAGGAACAGGATCGAGGTTGGGAAAATTAACAAAGCGGATTCCAAAATGCCTACTGAATATAAATGGAGTGAGCATACTAGATTACCAGCTTTCACTTCTTACAGGCATTGCGAAATTGAGAAGTGAAGATATAATTGTAGTTGGTGGGCATAGAATTGATAAACTAAACTATTTAAAGGATGAAGGTGTAACTCTTATTTACAATCCAAGATACAAAGAATACAACAATATTTATAGCTTCTACATTGCAAGGGACTTCATAACGGAGGATTTCTTCCTACTAAATGGGGATACTCTTGCTCACAAAAATATATTTAAATCTTTAGTTGACTCGCCATTTAATACTGCATTCGTCGTAGATAATGTCAAGGAGCTTGGTTCAGAAGAAATGAAAGTTTTGATAAAAGACAATAAAATAGTCAAATTTGGCAAAGATATTAATCCTAAAATTGCACAGGGAGAATACATTGGCTATGCAAAGTTTTCTCTAGAAGATGCGCTTGTAATTTTTGATTATATGGAAAAGTTGATAAAAGAAGGTAAAACAAGCATTTGGTACGAGAACGCCATAAATTATGTTTTGGATAAAATAGAAGCTTTTCCTGTTTATACAAACGGGTTACCTTGGATAGAAATAGACACTCCAGAAGATTACGAAAAAGCAAAATCCCTCTGGGAGCTGATAGCTTATGAGGGTAAAACTGAAGTATAGTTGGGAGGATATTAAAAGATCCTCAAAAACAAAGGATGGTATTTTAGCTTTGTACATTTATAGGAAAGTTGCACATGTTGTTACTTTCTTCTTTGCAAACTTTACTGGTGTCTCTCCAAACTACGTTACTTTCTTGGCCTTAACCTCTTGGTTATCTGCAGCTTTGTTAATTTTTTATGGCTATTCGACATGGGCAGCATTTTTCATTTTCTTTGGGTTTGTCCTTGATTGCACTGACGGTAATATAGCAAGGTTAAAACGTCAGACATCAAGAAAAGGCAAGTTGTACGATATGATATCGGATAGGGTGGGGTCATTATCTATATGGATAGCGCTAGGTGTGGTATACTTTTATAAGTACTCTAATCCCTTTGTACTAATTTTAGAGGGTTTATTGATCACAGTGACATTCGTATTTGATATGCTGAGATATCGGTTCGAAGAAAGGAATAAGATTAATATCCATGATACTTCTCTAGTTAACAGCTATGAACTGAAAATTAAAGCCACGATGAAAAAGTTCGTACCCTTCATCAACTGGGATAATGTAGTACTGGGTGTTGGTGCAGATTTAATTTGGACATTACTGTTAGTGAGTTCATTATACATTTCGATATTTCCTGCTGTGTTGTTATTTTTATTATTTCTCGAAATCTTCTCGCTCATAGTATTAATTAAAACTCGTTCATGGGACAATATCTGCTCTCACAAAAAAACTTCGAATGAGGGGAGCAAAGCATGAAAAAGAAGGCAATCTTAAATGCAGTCTTGTTATTGATTATCTTTATATTAAGTTTTGTGTACTTCTATAAAATTATTCTACAAGAAGACAAAATATTAATACATGGAGATTATAGGCATGCATTAACCGCTTATGCTCACCTCCAATATCATCTGGGCAGGCTAATTTTTCAACATGCTCCAAAAGTCCCTATTGTGGCTATTTTATACTTGACAAGCAGAGTTGTGGGCGATACACTAACTTTAAAGATTTTCGTAGTATTTGTATTGTTTTTTAGTGGTTCATTAGTTTATTTTTCAAACAAATATTTTCTCAAAAGAACGTTTGGAATTATTGGCGATTGGAAGATTGAACTTTCTGCTTTTGTGGGAACCCTAATTTTTCTTTATAATCCCTGGACAATAAATAGGATTCACCATCATTATTGGCTTGTTCTGTCCCTTGCATCTTCTTACTATCTACTAACAAGGTTGGATACACTTATTTACAAGCGATTTTCATATGTCCAAATATTAATAATTTCATACCTGCTTTCACTTATTGCTACCCAAGTTCAAGGCATATTCATATATGCGGGAGTTATGATTAGTCTATACATAGTGTGTCTCATTTTAGTTGAGGGGAAAAAGCCTATGAAAAAATTAATTACTAAGGATATATTTGTGTCAGTAATAATAGCACTAGTTCTAAATCTATTTTGGATCTTGCCACAGTTAGTGAGTATCTTAAGAGGGGTCTCGAAACCATGGACATATGCTATCGTTGCAGAAAATGTCGATTTCTTATCAAGAAGATCTAGTATCCTAAACATAATTATGGGAGCTAGTGGATATGTGTGGGGGCCTCCTTATACTGTTTCATACACTTTAGATTTCTTTGGAATTGATATTTGGAAGCTTATAAGTTTACTTCCATTTGCAATTGCTGTCACTTCGGTACTTTTCTTAAAACAAGTTAAAATCAGAAACAAAAGCTACATATTATACTTCACAACTCTTTTATTAACATCAGTATTATTTTCAACTGGTTCGCACTATCCAGTTTTTGGGGATATTTACCGGTGGATATTTCTAAATACAAGTTTTGGGTGGACAATTAGGGATCCTCACAAGAATGTGGGGCTAGTAATGTTATCCTTGAGTTTTCTTATTTCGGTTCTAGTTATGATTGTGTTAACAAAACCTACCACAGCGCCCGCAGGGCAAAATACCAAAAAAGTCATAGCTTTTTTAGTGCTGTTAATATTTCTTATTCCCATGTATGGCTGGCCAGCTCTAACCGGTGATTTAAATGGACATCTTGAGCCATACTTGAGAGATTATCCAAAAGACCTTAAAAAAACGATAGATTACTTGTGCATAAACTTAAACAATGGGTATAATGCATGGTGGTATCCCTCAAGAACAAAAAACTCCTATCTATTTTACGAAGATGTGCCTCAAATGAGTAGCACGATCTGCTTAGATACATTTTCAATAATAGATTATCCTCACACAGGAGAGTATGTTGAAAATCTCATATCAAAAGAAAGTAAGCATGATTTAGAAAGGTTGCTTAGAAAATTAGGCATAGAATATCTAATTGTTAGACATGACATTTCGCCAAATAATGAGAAACTTTTAGAACAGATTAGTACTCTTGAGAATTTATTAGAGCCATATAAGATAAAATCTTTCGGAAACTTCACTATTTACAAGATTGAGAGTCCAAATCAAATTATATCAGTGCCTTCAAGAATAGCTCTAAGCACATCGCCAGATTTTAACAAGGACTTTGCATTTAGTGGTACAATTCAATATCTTTATTTTACGGATTTTTATGTCTTAACTAACGATTTAATTTCTCCCCTCTACGACCGCTATCTTATTGTTATAAAGAGCAATCGATATAACCCAACAAAATATTGGTCCAGTGGTATATTGAGAGATTTTTATGCTTCTATCAAAAAATTTGGAATAGAAAATTGGCAATCGGATTACGGTTATGGTTTGGTTTTCACTTGGGCTAAAAAGGATATTCCAAATAACATAAAGCCCAGAGATCAAGATTTGATAGTTTTTTGGAGTTTTGATGACAAAAAGGATTTTGATGATTGGAAATCATACAATCCAGATATAAAGGGGGAATATCGTCTAATTACAGTGTGGGATAATTCGACACTAAAACAAATGCTGTGGAACTCAACTTGGGGATGGAAGACGATAAAATCTCCTTTAATTGAAGTAGAGCCAGAGCATGTTTATCGTTTTGAACTCAAAATCAAAGGCGATCATTCTCATAAAGTACATATAAAAATACTTGAATTTGATGAAAACAAAGCGTATTTATCAGCCAAATATGTTGCCGGAGTTGGAGATGGGACTTTTGACTGGAAAACCATAACATTTGATTACCAGCCTGAAAATGAGAACACTAGATATTTACAGCTCCAGATATGGCACGGACATGAAACAGACAAGCCACTGCCCAACGTAATCTGGATAGATGATGTGAAAGTTTATGACATCACAAACTACACTAAGCCAGTCACCCTTGAAATTCCATTCAAAGTCGATAAAACTGACAATTACAGGCTTTTCATCCGCTACTTCAAGAACCAAAAAGGCGGAGCAATAAGAGTTTATCTAGACGAGACTCCCATATACATCGAGACCAAAGACCAGTTGAACAAATTTGTTTGGAAAGACCTAGGCACATTCAAGCTTGAAAAGGGAGAACACAAAATAGTCCTTGAGAACGTTAGAGGATTTAATGCAGTTAATCTATTTGCGTTGATACCTGAAAACGAGTACAATAAAGCAAGAAAAGAGGCTATAGAACTATTGCAGAACAAGACTATAATATATCTATTCGAAGCAGAATCCGATTTATACAGGGAAAACGTCGAGATTATAAAAGACTTCAACGCAAGTAACGGAGAGGCCATAAAATTCAACCAGAAGGGAAAAGCATGGCAAAACGTGGAGATAGTGAAGAACAGTACCTACAGACTTGCATTAAAGGGCAACGGTACATTTAATATATCCATAGGAGACTATAAGTATGTTTTAACTGTAAACAATTCAACATTTGAATATACCCCACTGTTCTACTTGAGAAATGGAGAATACAAATTAGAAATAACACCTACATCAAAGGACGCCCTCTTGGACGTGGTCTGGCTCTACTCAACGGATAAAAACGAAACACTCGAAGAACTCTTCCAAGTCAAGGAAACTCCCGCCACAGTCAAAAACTACACAAAAATCAACCCAACCCTCTGGAAGGTCAAAGTCAACGCAACAAAGCCCTTCATGTTAACCTTCGCCGAATCCTATGATCCTCTCTGGGAGGCAAGGGTTTACAAAGATGGCAAACTCATGGAAAAAGTCTCCCCAGTTCCCGTATATGGAGTCATCAACGGCTTCTGGATCAACCAGACCGGAAACCTTGAAATAGTCCTGAGATACACTCCGCAGGACTGGTTCGAAAGGGGATTAATAATCTCCTTAACAACCTTCATCCTCAGCGTATTCTACATCTTCTACGACTGGAGGAGAGAAAAAGGAGATAAATGGGCCAAGAGATTGGAAGAGAAGTTCAGAAGGATAATTAGTAGAGTCAAGATAAAGGGGCATTAACCTCCTAACTAGGAAAAAAGCTTCCTTCAATTTTTATTCTTTTTGTAATAGTTCTTTTATGGCTTTTTCAATTTTCCAGACCTCAATTAAACCTTCTTTGCCAATCTTTTCAAAGTGCTTATCGTTAGTTATGATAACAGCCCTGGTTTTGAGGCAGGTAGCGGCGTGAACAGCATCAGCACCTTGGTTTAGAGGGAAGTACTTCAAACACTTAAGAACTTCCTCCCTTGAGGGATTCACGATTTTAGTCCTTTTTCTTAGAAACTCGAAGAAATCCATTGCATTAAGTGCTTCGGCATACTTCTTATATTCAGCAAGGAGGACATCATTCCCAACAAGCTCATAATCCGAAGTAAGCAAATAAAGGAGCAGATCCGTTGTTTTTGTCCAGCCCTTTTTTACTGCAGCAATGAAAACGTTAGTATCAATCAGAAATCTTGTATTTTTCTTTGGCAACTCTATTCCCCTCTTCCTCTGTTTCCTTTTCTAGCTTGTCAATATCTACCTTCTTTGCCTTTGCTATGAGCTCTTGGAGCATCTGCTTCACATTAAAACGCTTTAATATTATTGTTTCATTGTCAATTTCTGTTACCAAGAACTCTTCCCCCTTCTTAATCTTCAGCTTTCTCCTAATATCTTTTGGGAGCAAAATCCTACCCTTTTCATCAACCCTAGTAATTCCCACTTTTCCCACCAATCCAACTTTTTGACAAACAGTATTTAAAGATTTCTCAAGTGATTACTGTTATAATAAGATCTATAAAATGTAACAACTCATTACTAATTAATAGTCCATTGAATCTCTTCATCTTAGAATTTTTACATCTTACGACAAGGTGAAGCTTCTACGTTTGAGGTTAAGAAGGTTAATTCGAGAACTTAAGGAAGTTATTTATGTAACAACCATTAACTTTTTTAAGTATTGTTACATAAATAACAACCATGAAAAAGCTAATCAATACATACTTTCCGAATTTGGTGGAAAAGTCGCGAGGAAGAAAGAAATAGAAGAGGTATGTGAAATGTTTAAGGCAGATGTTGACAAGACAATAAACTTCATGATATCCTACGGATATCTCGTGAGGATTTTAAGAAGTCTCTACTATGTCAAAACTCTCGAAGAGTTCAAGCTCAAAAAGAGCATTGATACACTTAGGTTAATTTCTCTCGGCATGGATAAGCTAGGAATAGACTGGTATTTTGGTTTATACACTGCTCTGAGGCTTAATGGAGTTACTCATGAGTATTTCCCAACAATTTTCGTTTTGAGTGATGCTATTTACAGACCAAGACCAATAAACATTAATGGAGAAAATGTCAAATTCATTAAGCTCAAAAAGAGCCTTTTTGGATTTGGAGTAATTGAAAAAAATGGAATAAAATTTTCTGACCTTGAGAAAACGATACTCGACATAATCTACACCTCCAGATACAGGTCTGTTCCAGAGGAGAGAATTATTTCAGTGGTTGATGAATATAGGACTAAGATTAAAAAAAGAAAAATTGTGGAATATTTAAAGTTCTACCCAAAGAGTGTTAGAGAGGTTGCTAAAAATGCCGGAGTTGTCTGAGTTTGTCGAATTTGTGGTGGAGAAGTCCAATATTAGGAACTCTTCACTTGTAAAAAGGGACATTTTAATCCATAGAATCCTAAAGGATATCTTTTCTTCTTCTCTTAGGGATAGCTATTTGTTCAAAGGAGGAAGTTGTCTGGTTAAATGCTACTTAGGCTATTACCGTTTTAGCGTTGATCTTGACTTTACATGGAGAGATCAAAGCACATGGAAAAATCTTGGAAAAAAGAGGTTGAGAAAGGAGTTACTTAAGGAGACTGAGAAATTTGGCTCTGTTCTTGAATTAACTGCAAAAGACATTGGTGTGGATTTCAAAAACGATGTTAAAAACAAGAATTACATTGAATTTGGTGCTGGAAGCAGGATGGTGACGTTTAAATTATGGGATTGAAATGAGCTCATAAAAGTTCAAGTTAATTTCGTTGAAAAGCTCTTTTTTGGGCCTAAGCTTGTCATGGCAAGAACACTTATTGACAATGCTGAAATTACAGATGAGGAAATAGCTTATTTCAAAGACTTTCTAAAGTTCTATACTCCAGTAAAAGTTCTAGCTTACAGCAAAGAAGAGATTCTCTGTGAAAAAGTTAGGGCAATTCTTACAAGACACACACAGAAACTTCGTGACTTTTATGATGTTTTTATGCTTGAAAAGGAGGGATTAAGAGCAGAGGCGTTTAAGGACGGAATCATTAAAAAACAAAAGAAGTGATGCGGTATAAAAAGTACAGGGAAAATCTTAACAGAAACGTAAAATATTTAGGCATTGAAGAAACCCTTGAAAATCCTTTTGAAAGAGAGATGTTCATTGTTAAACCACCATCAGAATTCTATCGGTTTCTTAATAGGTTTTCAGAGTTGCTAAAAGATATAGGGGAATGTATTTTACAACTGGATGAGAGAAAAGGACGATAAGTAAGCCAAGAGACTGGAAAGAAAAGCTAAGGAATTCCTAGCCGTCTTAAAGCGTTAGCCCACTGGGGTTTAGTTTGATAGAGAGAAATGTTTTTATTTCCTCCAATCCATTTAATCTCAGTGATTACTATGCAAGAGATAGAGAAGGTTGTCTGGGGGTTCCCTCTGTTCAAAACTTATGAGGAAAAAGAGAGGTTTTTCAAAGTGTTAGGTTTGCTGGTCTCTCATCAAATAACGTTTGAAAAAGCTGCCGAGCTTCTCAAGCTCGACAGGGAAAAGCTCGCATTTCTTTTAGACCTTCTCGAAATTGACTATTCATTCTTGGATGAAGAAGAAGCCAATTTAGAAAAAGAGGCAGTAAAAAGGCTTTTGGAGGAGCTAAGAAGTGAGGATAGTCTTTAACACATCCCCATTAATCTTCTTAGAAAAGCTAAAATACCTCGACAAAATTTTTGATGTCTTTAGTGAGGTTATAATCCCAAAGGCAGTCTATGATGAGATTAGAGCAAAAAATGACAAATCCTCGAAGAAGATTGCTGAACTGATTAACATGGGAAAAATTAAAGTTCTCCAAGTAACTGCAGAGGGGATTGTAGGTCTGCATAAAGGAGAAACCGAAGCAATAATCTTGGCGAAGAGGAATAACTGCTGGGTTGCTTTGGATGATTTAAAAGCTCGAAAAGTTGCGAGAAGCGAAGGGGTTAAGGTAATCGGAACATTGGGCATTCTAAAGCTCTTAAAAGAATTAAACTTAGCCAAATTTGAGCCTGAAGACCTTTTTAAAGAGCTAACTCAAGTAGGTTTTAGAATTAAAAAGGAGCTGTTCTTTGAAATTTTCAAAGATTGACTATCTCCAGCATGTTTGCACTTTATCCGTTATTATTCTTGAATGCTAAGCAACCTTTGTCTTGAGCATCTTCTACATCTTCTACGACTGGAGGAGAGAGAAGGGCGATAGGTGAGTTAAGCATTTGGGGAGGAAATTTAGAAAAAATTAGAGAGGAGCTAAGAATATTAATCTAAATCATTTTAACCAAAACGGTTATATTTCAGTTAACTCAAATTAACTAGTGATAATAAACCAAATCTCAGCCTTTAGAGTGGGTAGGAGATAGATTTCCAGATAAAAATATTGCAGTCGAGTCGGTTATGGAAACAAAGGAATGAAGAGGTTAAGAAAAGGTTCCCAAGGAGTGGTTTATGCTGATAATCTGAGCTCTCTACGGAAGGGGTGATTCACAATGAAAAAGCTAATCGCTCTAATGTTCATCGCTATGCTCTTAACTTTCGCTTTAGCTCAAGAGGAGTGGCAGGATAACGGGGTTAATATAGAGCACAACGGCACTGTTCTAAAAGCAACATCCACGAGGGAGGGCTTTAACACTCTAATCTCTCTACAAGTTCCAATAAATACAACCCTAAAATACTCCTTCTCCATAAAAGGAGAAAACACAAACGGAGTTTTAGCGGAGATTGCTTATTTTAATGAAAATAGAACTTTCATATTTGCTAAGAACGTTACGTTCATAGGAAAAGGTTCATTTGGATGGAAAAATGTAGAAATAACGGCCACTCCATTCAAAGAAGCTAAATTCTCTTCCCTAGTGATTATAATGAACGGCACTGGGACGGTTTACCTTGATAACTTCACCGTTAGTGAGGTTAAAGCAATTGAAAAACCAAAGATAGAGAGCAAGACCCAAACTAAAACAGAACCTCCAGCTACTCAAGAAATCAAAAAAGAAACCATGACAAATGAAACAGAAAACCTCCAAAAACTTTCAATTGATGATGAAGACATTAAAGTCGAAATCTTCCTGAACAAAACATATCGCCCCGGAGACACAATGAGAGCAGACTTCTACATAACCAACAAAAAAGGGGTAGTCAATGAGATAGATATAAAGCTTGAGGTTTACTACCTTGGAATCAAAGTATTCTCGTACGAACATCCTTCTTGGCGTGAATATAGCGAAGGAAAGACAATTCATATCTTTCAGGAGTCTAAGCTTCCAATAATAACTCCCCCTGGAAAATACACCTTAAAGTTCCACATAACACCAGTAGGCAGGGAAACAAAAGAGGTAGAGACGACAATAACCGTAAAGCCAAACCTTGAATGGGCTTTATTTATTCTATTCTTGACACTTTCTCTCCTTGGAGTGGCCTTTTTGATCAAAAAATACTGGAAGCTGATAGCCAAAATATACAGAGAGTTTTCAATTGGACAAAAATTTGTGTTCTTTGCGGTAGTGGGACTAATAATCGCTGCAGTCATCCTTGCACTTGGAGCCGAAAATTACGCCAACGATGTTGCAATTGTGGTCTATTACCTCCTCCTTATCGGCATCCTAAATGAGTGGATTGAATATCTAGAGCCCAAGTGGGATAGAAAAGAAGTGAGGGAAGTTATTAGCATCTACTTGCTCGCATTGTTAATGTACCTCTCAAAGGACACCTTCACAGTTTATCCAGCGGTAGCAATTTTTACCCTTGGAACAGTTGTTGGAATATTGAGGCTAAAACCAAAGAACAATGAAACTTTCTCAGAAGTTGAAGCTCCAACATCCCGAAGAAAAGGAGGTATCGAAGAAATCGAGATAGTGGGAGAAACAGAGGAAGGGTTCATAATCTATGAAATAAAGAGTAAAAACAAAGAAGAGGAGAACCAGTAGAAGTCTCAAGACCTGAAAATAAAAGAAAGAGGGATCAAAAGATGAAGGAGAGAACTAAATTAATCTTGCTCTGGTTTATAATGATTTTCACCCCATTGTTCACACTGAGACTTTTCCAGGATGAAATGCTGTACTTAAACATGTCAAGAAAAGCCCTTCACCTTGAATTCCTGCCCAGATCCTCACTCGTTTTCATCCTAACGTCCCCATTGATGGCATTTGGTAGCGTTGATCTTAGAGTATTTCTACCAAGAGCGGCAACCGCCTTTGTAACTCTAATGGACATAATCCTAATCTATAGCATAGCCAAAAGGTATTACGGAGAAAAAACCGGATTCTTAAGCTCTCTAATGTTCCTTTTTTCGTTTGTTGCCCTGAGGTACGGTGCAAGATATACTCTAGAACCATGGGGAACGCTCTTCGTACTCGTGACAATCTATTATTTCGGGGAGAAACCTCTTACAGCCGCTCTTTCAATTGGCTTGGCATTTTGTGCAAGGGAAACATGGCTTACAACATATCCCTTCTTTTTGATATATGCATGGAGAAAAAACAGAAAGGAATTCCCAAAAATCTTAGGGGTTTCAGCCATCCCAATAGCTTTGAATTTGCTGTTTATGGCATCGATTAGCTTGTATGGGAGCCCTCTAAGCTACAATGCACGAGATGCCTTAAAGTGGGGGATCAACAACGTTGTGCTAAGGTTGGCGAGGGGATGGCTTGAATTTGCAGTTGCTTATTTACTGATAGTTGTTGGGTTTCTATATGGCGTAAAGAAGGACAAATTCCACAGAGATATTTTATTGTTGGTACTGCCTTCCATAATAACCCTGAATGGGGTTAATGGTTTCATCCTTAACGGTCCGTTTGAGCGCTACACTTTTGGGCCTCTGGCCTTAATGAGCATCTTCTCTGGTTATGGGATAATCCAGCTTTACAACAATTTAAAATCCAAAACTAAACTTTTGAACATTTTGGCAGTAGAGAAATGGGTCACTTTATTTTTGATTGCCCAATTTATCTTTTTCAACATTGCCGTTCTAAAGCTCAGCGACATAGGAGCAAAGGGGATCCAGGACTACGGCTACTGGTACGATAGAGAAGTTTTCGAGATTTTAGAAGAAAAAGCTGATCTGGAGGAATTTTTCGTGGGAACTCCTCATCCAGCTCTCCTTGGTTTTGAGAATTGGAAGTGGGCAGATAGGAATATACAAAAGGCCGTAGAGCTCGACCCAGACTGGTTAATAACATTCGAAAGCTGGGTGAATTTTAGAGAAAATCCCCAAGAAATCGAGGAATTAGAGATTTATTCTGCAGGCCCCTATTTGCTAATTCACGCCAAAGAAGAAGGTGCCATAAAGAAGTACGTCGTTTCAAGCGATTTAAAGCTCTGGAAATTCAGGAAATGAAGTGCTTAATTGTTTTTCTCCCAATTATTGCCATTTTTCTCCTTATTTTTTCATTCCTTAGCAGAAATAGAATTTTTTCAGCTAGGTCTCTTTCGTTCAATTTAGTGAGAAACCCACCCTTTCCGTCTTCAACGATTACTGGGAATTCTCCAACTTTACTAACCACAACCGGGGTTCCTAACGCTAGAGCCTCCAAGGCGACAAGCCCAAAAGCTTCACTTTTAGATGAAGGCAGAACCAAAATTTTGGCTGATTTGTAAGTGCGTATCAGTTCTTCTTTGCTTACATATCCGAGAAATTCAACGTTCTCCTCTAAGTTCAGATCCCGAGCCAATCTTTTATAGTATTCCACCATGTCTCCACTACCAACTACAACAAGTTTAACATCAGGGAGTTCTTTTTTAACAAAGACCACCGCTCTTAACACCAATTCCAGATTCTTCCACCTGTGAAACTTACCAAGTTGCCCAACAAAGAGAATAGTATTCCCTTCACCTTTAAAGTTGGGCTTGGCGAGAATAAAATCTTCGTCAATTTTTGGGTATTTCACTTTTGAATAAAACCCCTTTTCCCATAAAATCCTCTGGACATAGCGAGAAACTGATATTACCTCAGCATTTCTCATCGTTATTTTTTCAACCGTTCTTTCATACAGTTTAGCCAAGAAATCGACCCAAGAACCTTTCTTTAGATCTCCGGTATGGTAAACGATTATCAAAGGCATTTTCAAAAGCTTAGAAACTAAAGAAGCCACATCTGCAAAAAACGGCACTGGGGTATGGGTGATTATAACATCAAAATTCTGTATCTTCACCATCCTCAAAAGCTCAAAGGGCAGGAAAAATCTGATGGGCGTATTCGAAAGAATAAAGTTCGGCTTTTTTCTTAAAATTTTAATCCCGCCAATTTTTTCTTCCTTGCTCTCTAACTTTGTTGCACAAATAACAGCAACGTTATTCTTTTCACTAAGCTCTTTTGCCATTTCGTAGGCATACCTTTCCAGTCCGCCCCCTTCGGGGTAAAAATAAGGAGCAACCATTAGAATCTTCATTTAGAGTTCCTCCTTCAGCATTAGAGAACTAACAAAAAACGAGAAAAATATCAGCTGGATACTTAGGGCTATCAGCGTCAGCACTATTACGGCAGATTTTATTTCAAACAACTCACCATATCCAGTAGCCCTCCACTTCAAGAATATCCTAATCCCCAACAGCAAACCCACCATAAACAATATTCCTCCAAGCACAAGACCCTCTTCCAAAATTGAGTACCTCATGAAAAACTTTGTGATTTTATCAGGCTTATCCAACCCTTCCTTAGCGGCATAAACTTTTCCTGAAATACCAAAATTTATCACCTGGAATCCCACTATAATCAAAAGGCTTCCCAGAATCATGGTATGTATTCTCAGTGGGTTTGTATTGTAAGCATAGGCCAAGAGAACAATACCAAAGACAATCAAAAACACTCCCGGAAGCAAGAAAAGATAAGACGGCGAATACAGAAGCATCAGCCTTAAATGTCTCCACCCATCCCTAAACGAACTGAGTTTAGACTCTCCAATCCTTGGATGATAGGTTATAGGAACTTCTCGAATCCTCAAGCCAGCTTTTGCCGCTTCTATAACCATCTCGCTTGCAAATTCCATTCCACGACACTTTAGAGGAAGCTTTTGCAACGCTTCTTTTTTTATTGCCCTAAAACCACAGTGGGCATCAGAAACTCCAACCTTGAAAAATATATTGAGAACCTTCGTTAGGAGCGGATTACCAATGTATCTATGAAGCCAGGGCATTGCACCAGGTTTAATCTCCCCCTTAAGCCTGGTCCCAATGACGAAATCTGCTTTATCATTCATTAATGGCTCCAACAACTTCGGAATTTCATATGGGTCATAACTCCCATCCGGATCAAGCATTACAATATACTTCCCTTTTGCAACTTTAAACCCCTCAAGATAGGCATCTCCATAACCTTTTCTTTTTTGGCGAATTACCTTTGCTCCAAATTCGGTTGCAATTTCAGGTGTTTTGTCAGTGCTTTTATCAACCACAAGAATCTCGTAGGAAATATTCAATCTTTCCAAAGCCTCCTTTATCTGTGGAATAATTTTTCTCACAGCTTTCTCTTCATTCATCGTTGGTAAAACTACTGATACTTCAACCACCATTTATGACCCTCTCATAAAAGTTTTCTGTTAACCTAGCTATATTATCCCAGTCGTACCCTTTAGCATTGTTGATGCAGTTCTTTTTAAGTTTTTTATAGTAGAGCAGTCCTTCTAGGATACTGTTTGCAAGAGAATTCGGTGTTGAAAATGCCAAAAACCCATTGTATCCAGGGATTACAAGATCTTTCACTGCATTTAAGGGAGAGATCACGGTAACTACTGGAATACCCGAAGCATTTGCCTCTAATGCTGTTATTCCAAAACCCTCCCTAATAGAGGGTAGCACAAAGACTTTTGAACTCTTCACATATGAAATAAGTTTTTCATGTTCGTCTAGAAATCCCCTAAAATAGACATTTTCAGTTAATCCAAATTCTCGAACAAGTTTTTCCAAACGTTCTCTTTGTGGCCCATCCCCTATTATTAACACCCTAACATCAGGCATTTCAGCTTTGAGGAGCTTAACCGCACGTATAAGCAACTCTACATTCTTTTCTTTTATTAAGCGTCCGGCAAAAATTATGTCATACTTCTCTTTTGAAGGAGGAACAGCTCTGATTTCGTTAAAGTCAATTCCATTGGGAATAACTGTACTATAAACACCCAGCTCCAATAACCCCTTTTGGGTAAGTCTCGAAACCGAAATATTATAGGAGCTTAACCTTGAAGCTAAAATTTCTACTTTCTGCCCTACTCTCCCCAATTTCCCTAAGTACTCGTGCCAATACTCGTTCCACACCTCGTGCCATGTAACTATTAGGGGAGTTCTCCTTAGTACGCTGTGTACCTTAGCCGAGAAGCATGGGAGGTATGGAAATTCTTGGCAGTCAATTATATCATAATTGCCTTCAAATTTCAGAAGAAGTTTTTTGGCAAAATATATAGCCTCACCTATAGACCTTCTATTTCCGCTATAAAGATGATTCCATCTACCAACCTTACGTAACTGCATTTCTTCTAACTCACCATTCCAATCCAGAGAAAACCAGTGAACTTCATGTTTTTTCGCTAACCGCTTGCCTACTTCATATATCCTTCTTTCTACCCCACCTTTTACAAAAGGGTATACCGCATCATATATGTAAGCTATTCTCATTGATATGTACTTCACTGGTCAAAGATTTAATTTTTTGCCTCTAAAAGCAACTAAACTGATTAGTAATACAACAAAAACTTTTTTAATTAATAATTTACTTAAACTAATTGTAAACACTCTTCGGGGTGAAAGTCATGAAAAGAGAACTGGGCCTTGTGTTTATAGGGCTTTTACTGGGTGCCGTAGGCCTCAAGATAGGGATGGCAATCTTCAGCGACGTGAGCACCTCAGAAAACAACGAAATTTCTACGGGAGAGTTTGACATCAGAATAAGCAAGACCGGAAACACTTTCTACAACGACTTAAAGCTGTTTGAGTTTGACGACTTAAAACCTGGAGATGAAGTAAAGGCAGAGTTCTACATAAAAAACAGCGGAGATTTTAACATCTCCAAGATACTGATAATTCCCCATATCCAAGACTTGGAAAGTGGAGATCTCACCGATGCAGAGGCGTTGGTAGACTCGACTCCAGAAGTGGGTGAGCTCAGCAAGAACCTCATACTGGAATGGATAGCCATAACGGTAGAAAACCAAACCTACACCCTAAATGATTATTCTGGAAAGACCCTCTTTGAGTTAAACAACCAGCCGATATCGATATTAAAGTCTCCCCTTGCCCCATCTGAAAGCCTCAAAGTTACAATATTCTTTCTCGTGGATCCCAACGCAACCAATGAAATTCAAAAAGACCTATGCCTGGTTTCCCTTCAAATTTACGCGGAACAGTGAATTTTTAAATTCCCTCTTCCTTTCTTCTCTGGTGCTCATGATGATTGGAATCATCTTTGACATGGACGGAGTGATTTACAGGGGAAAAGAACCCATTGAAGGGGCTAAAGAAGTCATTGAGTTCTTAAAAGCGAATGGGATTCCCTTTGTTTTCCTCACAAACAATTCCACCAGAAACGCAAGAATGTACAAAGAAAAGCTCCAAAAGATGGGGATTGAGGTAAAAGAAGAGCAGATAGTAACCTCTGGCTATGCAACCGCTAGGTATCTGGCAAAGAACTTTGAGAAAGGCAACGTTTTTGTAATCGGCGGGGAAGGGCTTGTGGAAGAGATAAAATCAATAGGCTGGCCTGTAATAAGCGTTGAGGATGCAAAGGAACGGTGGAGGGAAATAAAATACGTTGTAGTTGGCCTCGACCCCAAGCTGACCTACGAGAAGCTCAAATATGGCTGCTTGGCCATAAGAAATGGCGCGCTCTTTATAGGAACCAACCCAGACACAACGTATCCAAGTGAAGAGGGTATTCTGCCCGGGGCTGGCTCGATAATTGCCGCTCTGAAAGCTGCAACAGAGAAGGAACCCTTAATAATTGGCAAGCCCAACAAGCCAGTTTTTGAAGTTGTAAAAGAGAAGCTGAACGCCGATGAAATCTGGGTTGTAGGGGATAGGCTAGACACAGATATAGAGTTTGCAAAGAGAATAAACGCCAAAGCGATAATGGTGCTCACAGGAGTTAACACGCTCGAAGACATCGAAAAGAGCAAAGCAAAACCCGACGTTGTTATGCCAAGCATCAAGGAGCTCATAAAATATCTGGAGGTTTACCTGGAGCAGCAAAACCACAGGAATAAAGAGCATTAAAGAAACTTTCACCCCATAAGCTTTTTAATCTGTTCTCATCATCTTTTTTCCTGACCTCCCCCCATCCTAAGGGCGAGGCTTTCGAAAAGGAAAAGTAAAAGAAGAGCCCTTCGGCGAAGTTCTAGTATTTGGACATTTCAACTTTCATGCCCAGTTCCACCGTGCATTAATTCCGTACTGAGGCAATATTCCTTTGGTTTTTTAAATCATAAGATTCCAATGGAGCACATGGAGGACACTGTCAGGATAAGCAGTGGGACGTTAGGTTTAAGTTTCTGATACCTCTTCAGAAAAGGGGAGAGAAATGAGGACTGAAACCATTATTTACTTACTGGTTTCAGTCTTAAAAACCTTTCGCCGG
>Ga0208663_100054_pt1 | contig 20925 bp, 25 predicted proteins | sample Wag42014_10_10_FD_187327 | JGI IMG/M metagenome (GOLD analysis project Ga0208663, IMG submission 187327) | Deep subsurface shale carbon reservoir microbial communities from Ohio, USA - Utica-2 Time Series 2014_10_10 (SPAdes) (version 2) ...
GTACCCAAGATGGTGAAGGGGCGGTCCTGCTAAGACTGTAGGTCGGGGATAACCCGGCGCGAGGGTTCGAGTCCCTCCTTCTCCGCCATTTTATTATGTGGTTGCTCTATTTTATTATTTTTTGTCTTTTCCAAGTATTACTGTCACATCTACTTTTACATCAGGTGATATATCTTTTTCTACATTGGTTATAAAAAGTGCTTTTGCAACTTTTTTAGCTTTTTCTTCATCTGTCCTTGCGTATACGCGAGAAGAATTGAAAGTCATACCGACTACATTTCCAATTTTCACAACATTGAAGCCTTCGTTTTTTAGAATTTCAGCGTATTTCGTGGCAAGTCCCGGTATTCCTGCACCGTTTAAAATTTCTATTTTTATGTTTTTATTTTCAAGTAAAGACGTAGTTGAAATAGTTGAGTTTGAGACCTCATCGATGAAAAGTTCTTTTACTATTTCTTGAGTTTTTATACTATCTACAAAGAAATAACTGGTATTGCCCTCATATCCCCCTTCTCCAGGAAGCGCAATTGCATCTATAGTTGAAGGCTTATCTTTAATGAATTGATAAGCATATTGAGTTATTTCAGAAGCAGATAAGTCTGTTTTCAAATATTGACTTATTGTTATTGCTAAAGAAGGCACTTTTGGTAATATTGAAGGTTGCAGTATTTTTTTCAATAAAGCTTCGAGAAATTGATGCTGTGCCTTTATTCTTCCAAGGTCACCGTCTACATAACCATGTCTATATCTTATAAACTGGATTGCCTTTTCTCCATCTAATACTTGTCTGCCTTTTTTTAAATCTATATGAAGAGGGGGATTTGCACTATTGTCATCGTATTTCATGTTAAAAGGTACATCAACTTCTACTCCTCCAATTGTATCTATTATTTTTTTAAAACCTTCATAATTTAAAATTACATAATTATCAATTTTGATATTTAGTAAATTTTCTACTGCATTTTTTAACCCATCTATTTTTTCTTCAGAAAATGCAGCGTTTATTTTTTTCTCTTCTGGGGCGTTAAATCCAGGTCTTGGATAATATGTATCTCTTGGAATTGATAATATATTTATTTTTTTATTTAAAGGGTCATAATTTATTATTAAAATAGTATCTGATAAATTATTTTCATCACTGCCCACAAAAAGAATATTTTTTCTTTTTATATTTTCTATTTTGTTATTTTGAGATTTATTTTTGTTGACAGCAGAAGTATCTTTTTCATGAGAAGCAGGGCCGTGAATATTTTTATAAAATATATAAGTTCCCACACCAACGGAGAGGATGATACCTATCACAATAAAAATTATTATTTTCAATGTTTTTTTCATGGTTTTTCCTCCTATAACTATCATACCAATATTTTGTTTATATAATGAATATATAGCATTTTAGAAATTAAAAGTCAATTAATAGAATGTTACAAGTTATTAAATATTTATTAACTTTATTCTTCTTTCTTTATTTAACTTTCTTTATTTAAAGATACATGTCAAGGTTATGATATAATTAATAAAAAGAAAAGCTATAAAAAAAGGGGTGCTAAGTTTGAAAAAACCTAATATCTTTTTAATTTCTTTGATCATTTTAATTTTTGCGATTTTAGGAATTATTGTAAGTTTGGTAAACTTCATCGTAGATTTTCAATGGTTTTCTGATTTGCATTATCTTGATGTATTTTTTAAAAAATTTTTGACTCAGTTTACAATGGGTGTGCCGATTTTCATTCTTGTATTTATGGTGTTGTACTTTTATGCAAACAAGATAATAAGAGATTATGTTAACTTTGCACAGGATATAATTGTTAAAAAGAATGTTAACATATATAGCAGAGTGGGCATTGTTATTTCTTTATTAACTGCACTATTTATAACACTATATGCAGCGACAAATTGGTGGAATGATTTATTGTTTTTTATAAATTCTGTAAATTTTAATGAAACTGACCCCATATTTCATAAAGATATTAGCTTCTATATGTTTAAGTTACCGCTTTTATATGATATTTATAATCTATTAATTGTGTTTATACCTGTGATGATAGTTGTCATAATAGTCGCGTATGGACTAATATACTTGTCTGACAAAACAAGGTTTTATGAGATTTCAGATAGAGACGGAAATTTATTTAAAGCCATTTATAACAAAGACATTTTAATAAAAGCATTTAAAGAAATTGTACTTTTAGGATTTATCTTTTTTGTACTCATGGGCATAGGGTATTATTTAAAAACTTTTAAACTTTTGTATTCTACAAAAGGTATAGTTTTTGGAGCGACTTATACTGATATTCACGTTTCACTGCAGTTTTACAGGGCACTTGCAATAGTTTCTTTTGTAGCAGCAATTTTGCTTTTGATAGGATTTTATAGGAAAAATATAAGATATATAGTTGCTGCTCCAGCTATTATAATAATTTTAGCAGCCATAATGGTGCTCACTGAAACAGCCGTTCAGAATTTAATTGTTTCTCCTAATGAGTTGGACAAAGAAAAAAAATATATAAACTATAACATAGAATACACAAAAAAGGCTTTTGGGTTAGATAGAGTAACAGAAAAAAATTATGATATGAAAAAAGAGTTAACTCCTAAAGTTTTGGAAGAAAATAAGGCTACTATTGATAATATAATGATTAACGACTATAGACCAGTTAAACAGGCGTATAATCAATTACAAGCGATAAGACTTTATTACAAGTTTAATGACATTGATATAGATAGGTATACAATAAATGGAAAGTACAGGCAAGTATTTTTAGCAGCAAGAGAGATGGACCATGAGAGCTTATCTCCTCAAGCAAAAACATGGATAAATTTGCATTTAAAATATACCCATGGCTACGGTGTAGTAATGTCTCTAGTCAATGATGTTACCCCGACAGGCCAACCGGCTATGATAATAAAAAACGTACCACCTTCTACCAATACTGATATAAAAATTGAGAGGCCTGAAATTTATTTTGGAGAACTTACTAACAATTATGCTATTGTAAATACGAAAACTGGAGAATTTGATTATCCTTCTGGAGACAAAAATGTCCAGACAAATTATAAAGGAACTACAGGTATACCTATGACATTTATAAATAGAATTCTTTTTAGCATATATACAGGGGATGCAAGAATTTTATTGTCTGCTGATATAACAAAAGACAGTAAGATACTCATATATCGCAATATAGAGCAAAGGGTTTCTAAAATAGCTCCTTTTTTGCTCTATGACGATGACCCTTACATTGTAATAGATAATGGTAAACTATATTGGATAATAGACGCTTACACATATTCTACTAATTATCCGTATTCTCAGCCTTATGGAAGTATGGGAATCAATTATATAAGAAATTCTGTGAAGGTAGTTATAGATGCTTATAATGGGGATGTTAAGTACTATATTTCAGACAATAATGATCCTTTAGTAAAAGTATATAGCAAAATCTTCCCTACACTATTTAGAGATATAAAAGAAATGCCTCATGGTTTGAAACAACATATAAGATATCCTCAATTTCTATTTGACATTCAAGCAGAGGTTTATAAAAATTATCATATGACTGACCCACAAGTGTTTTACAATAAAGAAGATGCATGGGATATTGCAAAAGAAAAATTTGAAGATAAAATAGAGTACCAAGAATCTCAATATATGATAATGAAGCTGCCAGGAGAAACTAAAGAGGAATACATTTTAATGATACCTTATACTCCTGCGACAAAAGCTAATATGGTGGCTTGGATGGCAGCAAGAATGGACGGAAAAAATTATGGTAAACTTATTGTATATAAATTTCCTAAAAATACCATTATTTATGGACCTTTGCAAATAGAAAACATGATTGACCAAGACCCTAATATTTCTAAAGAATTAAGTTTGTGGAACCAACAAGGCTCAACAGTCAATAGAGGAAATCTCCTTTCGATACCAATTGATGATTCTATGCTTTATGTAGAGCCTTTGTATATACAATCTCAAAATCAGAATGCGTTGCCAGAAGTAAAGAGAGTGATAGTAGCTTATAAAGACCAGATTGTAATGGAGGATACTCTAAAAAATGCTTTGAATAAATTGTTTAACCTGAATGCTCAGCAAATATCTCAGCAAACTGTACCTTCGAATACAGCAAATGATACACAAAAGCAGCTTATAGAGAAGGCTCATGAAACATATCAAAACGCTATGGAAGCAGTTAAGAATGGAAATTGGACTGATTTTGGGAAATACATGGATGAATTAAAGCAGATATTAAATGAATTAAATGAAAGTGTAAAAAAATAATGTAAGGGAAATAAAGCAAGTTACATTGCAATTAAAATTAAAATGTGTTATTATATATTATAGCTTAAGCGCCCGTAGCTCAATTGGATAGAGCGTTTGACTACGGATCAAAAGGCTGGGGGTTCGAGTCCCTCCGGGCGCACCAGAATGCTTGAAAATACTAGGTTTCGTAAAATATAAATTTCTTATTTTTTTGTTTTTCCCACACTTTTCCCACAAAAGTTTTAGAAAGTTATAGGTAAGTGTAGAATAATTAAGGGTTTTAAGGTGCAAAAAATAAAAAATAAAAAATAAAAATAAAAAAAGGAAATATCCCTCAAATTTATTGAAATAAGTCATTTAATGTTTCAACTGCGGTTATTTTTACTTTAGGTATTACATGAGTATATATGTTTGCTGTAGTTGAAATATTAGCATGTCCCAAAAGCTCAGATATGACTTTTATTGGAACTCCTCTTTCAAACAATTTTGTTGCATATGTATGCCGTATAGCGTGAAAATTCTTGTATGGAACTCCTGCTTTTTTTAACAGCCTTTTATGTGCTCTTAAAAGGTTTCTTGCATCTATGGGATTACCTAGCTCTGTTGTAAATACATATCCGTTTTCAATATCATTAAGGTAGGCCGAGCCTGCCTTTAATTTTTCTTCCATTTGCATAGCTCTGTATTCTTTTAGAACAGGAATTACAGAGGAAGGAATTGGGACAGTTCTTATACTGTTCTTTGTTTTTGGTATTTGCTCTATGGTTTTGTATTCCCTGTTTCCATTTTCGTCAATAAGAGTAACCTGTTTAATTGTACGCTGAACTTTTAATTCTTTCTTTTTAAAATCAATATCCGGCCATTTTAACCCTAACAATTCTCCCTGCCTCAGGCCTGTCCCAAAAGCCAAAAGAAACAATGCTCTTAGGCGGTGTCCTTTTAATGCTTCTTTGATTCTTTTTATTTCTTCATCAGTGAAAGTTTCAATCTTTCTTTCAGCTTTTTCTTCTGCGCTGCCTGGAATAACTGTTCTTCTGTCCCCACAAGGGTTTTGGTTTATATATCCTTCTTTGACTGCATAGTTGAAAAAGGTTCTTAAAAGCTTATGTATGGATCTTATTGTTTTACTATTTTTACCTTCCTGATATAATCTGTTATAATACCTCTGTATCTGTAAAGATTTTATAAAACCTATTTTGAGGCTGTATAACTCACTTTCTTTTATATAATTTCTATACAAACTCTCATATCTTTCAAAAGTAGAGGGTTTTACTGATACCCTAGCCACTTCAAAAAGCCATGTATGCATCAAACTGCCAAAAGTAACATTTTCTAAATCGGGATTAAGTCCACTTCTTAGTTTAAGCAAATACTCTTCTTTTTTTGCCTCAGCTTCCTTTTTTGTTTTTCCATAAAATTCTTTACGTATTAGCTTTCCATTTTCATCTCTCCCAATAGTAACTGTTACACGGTAATACTCTTTTCCGTTTTTAACATAATTCGTCTTCTTAGCCATAACATCTCCTCCTGCGTAAAATTTTTTTATAAAAACTTTAAAAGTTTATATTTTACAAGTCCTTCACTAACACCCAGAACAGCAGCAATGTGGGATACTGAAAGATACTTTAACTCTTCTATATCACTATCATCAATCAATAATTCCGCAGCAAATATATTTGCTTCTTCTTCATACGTTCCAACTGGGAAAAGTGTATACTCTCTGATGAAAGAAATAGGCTTAGCAGAATGAAGCACGGCATGTCCCAGCTCATGTGCCAGGACGATTTTCTTTTCGTTTTCATCCAGCTCATCATTAACAATAATAAATTTATTCCGCAGGGTTTTTATAAAATAACCTTTTGTATATAGAGAATAGCTTTTGTATACTACATGAATTCCTAAATACTCCGCAAGTTTTTTAGGGTCTCTTGTTTCATGTTCTCGTACAAGGTGCTTCACTTTTTTATAAATTTTTTTAATACACCTATTCTCATACATGTGAAGCACCTCTCTAATCAGCTTTTTTCTTTTTCCTTCCATATTTTTGTTTGTTTATTTCTTTGGCCTTCCAGAAAAGTTCGGATATGTCTTTAAAAAGTTTTTCTTTATCTTCATCTGCAACTTTATCATCCATAAAAAAAGCATTAACATGCTTTACGAAGTCTTCGTATTGTAGCATATCTCTTCTTGTAATTTTATGTTTTTGTGTATAATCGTCAGGAATGAAAGCATTACGAACATCAGTCTTACCAAGAAGATAATCAACGGAAACTCTAAAAATATCAGACAATTTTTGTAAAGTCTCTGTATCTGGATCTCTTTGTCCTATCTCATACATTCCAATTGTTCCTCTTGAAACACCTAATTTCTCAGCTAATTGCTTTTGAGTTAAACCTGCTTCTTCTCTAAGCATTTTTAATCTTTGAGGGAAATTCACTTTAGCCACCTCCTTGCTTGTTATTATATCACTTATAGTGACATAATAAAATATTTTGTAACGAAAAGTTATAAGGGTATTGACAGGTAACATTTCGTGACGTATAATATAAGCAGAAGTAACGATTCGAGACAATGGAGGTAATAAAAGTGGAAAACAAACTAAAAGAAATAAGAAAGTCTTTAAATATAACAGGCATTGAATTAGCGAAGAAAGTGGGAGTTTCACACTCTCTCATATACATGATAGAAGGTGGGTATCGAAATCCTAGCATGAAAATAGCAAAAAAAATAGCAAAAGTATTAGGGAAAAGTTTAGATGAAATTTTTTTTAGTGATACCAGTCACGAAACGTTACCAAATTTTGATGCAAAAAACAAATAAACCGGAAATTGCGTAAAAACAAAGTATTCAAAATTTACTACCTAAAAGGGGGTATCACAATATGCCTTCAAAGGTAGCAGTAGAAGAGAATATCCTTGAACAGCTACAAGAAACCATAAAAGAAGCAGTTAAGGAAGCCATGAATCCTAAATTAACACTAACAATAGAGGAAGCAGCAAGATACACCGGAATCGGCAGAGATAAATTGCTAGAACTGGCCCACAACCCAGAATCGGGCTTCCCAGCCTTTCGGGTTGGTACAAAGTTTTTAATAAACCGAGAACTGCTCAAAGAATGGCTAAAAAGGGTTGCAGAAGAAAGAAAAGTCCTATAACAAAGCTTTTTGCAAAAGGGCACATAGCCTTATATAGTCTTTTTGTACCCAAAAACAGGAGACAAAAAAGGTTGAAAACACCAGTATTTCCCAAGAAACTAGTATATTTTAAGGGGGAAAACAAGGTGAGTTACCCAGCAATTTTTATAAAAGAAATACAGAAACTACATAGAGAGGGAATGACACAGAAAGAAATTGCCAAAATACTCAACTGCAGCCTTTTTACAGTAAAAAAAGCCATTAAAGAAGATCCGGAATATGAAAAAATAAAACAAAGAAAAAAAGAAAAAAGTTTAGAAAACCATAAATTAGCAAAATTTAAATTCAAAAAAATAGAAAAAGAAAAACAGGAAGAGGAAGAAAGGCTTTGGTGGGGTATGATGGAACAGCAGGAAATCCATGCCCGTATAAGTTCAAAAAAGAGAAAAATAACTAATGCACAGCTAGTAGAATTTTCATTAAGTCAATACATAGAAATAAAAGGAAAACTCAGGTACATAAACCCCTCACAAAAACCTGCTGACCTCCCCAAAACATACGATCCTCATAAAATTATACTGTCACAATTTAAAGAGTACAAAGACAAAATAGAATCAGAAAAATGGACATCAAATACAGAAAAAGAAACACTGTCCAGGGTAGAAAAAGAAAATAAAAGAGAAACGGAGCACTGAAATAAACAGTGCAATTTTTTCTGTCGGGCAGCGGTGTGGTGGGAACACACCGGATACTGCGTGTCGGATAGAGGCGTTACCTCGTGGCTGCCGAGGGTGAACCCAGCCGGCAGGCACGCAGTTGCGCAGCAAAGCAGGTTCAAATCCTGCCTGCCCATCATAAAAAAAGAGAATAGTGGTGTCACTAACGACCGAACCCCGCAGATCTATTTCTACGGTGATTTTGCCTCTCTAGGCACTGATAGGCGTTAGGGCGCCTTTTATTTTTTTTTAAAATAAATTGAAATTGGAGTGAGTAAATATGAATAACGGGAAGAAGATGAGTGGGGTATTTTTTGTAGTGACGTTTGCTATTTATTGGCTTAACACTATTTCAATTTTATCTTTGGCAAATGTAAAAAATGAACTAATAAATTATCACATATATATTGCACCAGAAAATAATTTGCAAAGCTATATAGGATGGTCAGCGTTTCTTCTTTTTACAAATATTTTATTAACAGCCTATGCAATAAGCAAAGAAAGCGAAAATGTGTTAACTAAAATTTTTTGGTATATATTACCTACTATTGTCATACTAAGTATTGCTATTTGAACAATTTAAAAACTTTTAATATAACGCCGAAAATAGATGCCAAATTAATTATAACAATAGATAACCAAAAAACAACTTTATGTATGAAAATTTCTTTATTGGTTAAGTATGTAAAGGTTATGCAGATATTAATAAACCAGGATATGATTAGTAAAATAACGGAAAATATATAATTTATACTCTGAGGTAGATTAGTTAGAAAGGTACTGTTATATTTTTCAGTTGTGAAAAAATAGAAGCTTTGCGGTAGATATATTTGGTTATAATGTTTAAGTAATATAATAAATAAAACAAACCATATAAAAGATACAAAAAAAATCACTAAATCCAACTATCTGCTTTAAGAAGAATTTTTTAGTAGTATTTAACAGTACCACCATTATAACCACTAAAGACGATATTGCTATTAAATTAAAAATATAAAAATATGCTTTTAGTAAAGAAAAATATACTGCGTAAATAATAGCAATCATTATTATAATAAAAGCAATGGGATTGTTAGATAGGTCTACAAAAAACGAATCTATTGCTTTTAAAACTTCTTCAGCTATACTTGTGAATATATTATTTTTAGATAATTTGCTAGTTTGTGTAATATTGTGAACGACATTAATTGATGTGTGTTTTTTACTTTTTTGAGATAAAAAACTTATGATTGTAATTAGCGAAGAAATTATCGATAATAAATTGCCTAAAAGAGTAACAATATACATTGTATATTCACCTGCACTTGAATAAGATTTTCTAACATAATAATCGTTAATTTTTAATATTTATTTTAGTTAACATAGACGCTACTACTAACCTGGTCCCTGCAATTCTATTTTTTCAATAATTTCACTTAGGTAGAGATAACTTATCTACAGTATTACCTGCCTGCATCAAAGCAGACACTGATAGGCGTTAGGGCGCTTTTTATTTTTCTTAGCAAACCTGTTGTAAAGTCTAAGAATAAAAAGGATGTGAGCATAATGACAAATAATATTTCTATAACAACAGCAAGCATATTTAACAATCTGATACATGCCATAACATATTTTTCAATTCTTTTTGCTGAGTTTATTATAATAGCAGGGAGTTTTGTTATAGTTATAATTATTATCTTAGGTCTTCCGTCCATAACAGACAAAGAAAAAGAACTTGAAAATTTATCTGAAAAAGAAAAAGAAGTTGTAATTGAAAAAGTTAAGACTAGATGGGCTTTTTCAGTTTTTTTTGGAGCAATACTATCTAATGCCTTATTCTTATACACAAAAAACCTATTATGCTGCACGCTGACTAGCATAGCAATAAGCGCCTTGACTTTTTTGTGCTGGTTATACATGAACTTTAAGGATTATAAAAAAATACATTTTTTATTAAGTAGAGTTTTTATTAAGGAATAATGGAGCTGATTAAAATGTTAGGGCGCACACACATGGCAGTAGCATTTGCAGCAACAGCTCTCCTCACAAAAGATCCTTCACAGCTGCCGATTAATTTAGCTGTTGCTGCTGCAAGCTCACTTTTGCCTGACATAGATACACCGGGTAGCATGTTGAGACACAAGTTAAACAAATATACAGGAGCATTAACTTTCCCTGCACTGATAGCTGCAGGGTATTTTTTAGTTAAATACAAATACTTTTTACTGCTAAGTCTAATATTGTACTTAACCTATATAGGGCTTGCTTTTATAGGCCCTCACAGAGGCTTTACACATTCTCTTGCAGGCTTTTTATTTTTTACACTTATTTTATTTATGTCAGATAGGACTATTCTACCGCCTGCACTAATAGGTTATACTACACACCTTGCAACAGATCTGTTCACTCCATCAGGTATTCCTGTGCTTTATCCCTATAACAAAAGTTTTAAAATACCTCTGGTACGTACAGGTTCAATACTAGACATTTTAATTGGACTTGCGTTCGGCCTTATGTTTATAGCTGTACTTTTTCAAAAGTTCATATAAGACTTTTCAGGGGCGTAACAAAACGTCCCTTTTTTATTGAGGGAGGGCACCCTGCACAGGCTGTTCGTCCCCCTTGGGCCTGTGTATTCGTCCTTCTGCGGGTCAAAAAATTCCCCCTAGCCTTTATTTGTTTTTGCAGCCAGCTGGCTGCCTTTTTTGTTTTTTAAGGGCCTTCTTGTGCACTACATAACTCTTACCCCAAACAGGACACTTTGTTGTTCTGCCTATTTTTTAAGAGCACATCAAAATTTTTTTAGGAGGTAAAAAGGTATGAGGAAATTAAAACGTGTAGTAATAAAGGAAGAGCTTGTTGCTCTCACAGGGGATATAATTGAAGCAATTATTCTAAATCAATTTCTATACTGGTCGGAGAGAGTTGAAGATTTTGACAAATTTATCATGGAAGAAAAAGAACGTGCACAAGCAAATGGAATAAACCTAAATTTTCCTTTAACAAACGGCTGGATTTACAAAAAAATAAGTGAATTAAAAGAAGAAACAATGCTAACAGACTCTGAAAAAACCATTAGAAGAAAAGTACAAAACCTTGTTGAGAAGGGCTTTCTGCAGGAAAGACAAAATCCAATGTACAAATGGGACAAAACCCTGCAGTACAGAGTTAATTTAAACTATATAGCAAAAAAACTGCATGAAATTGGATATACGCTAGATGGATACAAATACGACATATCAGAACTTATCTTAGAAGAACAAGCTGACTTTTTGGAAGAGCAAGAAATTGCCCTCCCGGAGAGACAAAATGACGTTTCGGAAGGACAAGAATTTGTCTCTTCGGAGAGACAAAATGACGCTTCGGAGGGTCAAAATTTTGTCCCTTCGGAGGGACAAAATGACGCTTCAGAGGGTCAAATTGACGCTTCAGAAAGTCATAATGTCCCTTCAGAAGGTCAATTTGACGGAGCAATACCAATAGATTACTACAGAGATTACAACAGAGATTACAACAATAACAATAACCCACCTGACGGTGGTGTAAATTCCCAGCCTTCGGCTGGTGCTGCCGTTGAAATAAATAAACAATATCAAAAGATCACTGGAAGAGATAAAATATCCTTTTTTGCTAATCTTTTAAAGAAATATCCTGAAGAGAGAATAATAAATGCTGTGGCTTATTTAGAAAAAGCAGCACTGCAGGAAGAAATTATCAATCCTGAAGGTTTTCTTGTTTCTACACTGAAAAATAACTGGGACATGCAGTCTTTTAACTGCAAGACACAAAAAGAATTTACTCCCCCCAGAAACTACTTTAACAGCTATACTCAGAGAAGTTACAACGTGGAAGAACTGGAAAAGAAGCTGCTTGAGTACAGCTACAGGAAAAGCAAAGAAGAAAGAAGTTTACCCGGTATTGCAGATAAGGGCATAGAAGAACTGGAAAAAAGACTGCTTGGATACCCTTGATATGCTGCAACAGTAAGTGATAAACGCCTTTTTTTAGAGATGGCCTGTCAAATTTGAGTGAGAAAGGAGTGCCGCTGAAATGAAGGAAGTGCATAAAATTGCCCTTTCAAGGACTCCAAAAGAGTGGCAAAGGCTTACAAAAAGTACTTCCAACTTGGACAGAGCTTTTTACTACAACGCTCTAAAAAGGCTTGCAGAGGCTTTGCAGAAAGGAGACAAAGACGAAATAGAAACATGGACTTTCAATGCAGAGGAGCTGAAAAAACACCTTGAGGCAAAGGGACTGTTTGAAGGGTGTGATAAAAATGGCTGATTTGGCGAGTCAAATAAAAATAAAACCCGCATGGTATGTAATACACACGTATTACAATACCGAAAAGCGGGTAAAAGAGCGAATTGATTATCTTGCAGACAAATATCCGGGCTTGGTTTTCAGAGCAGAAATTCCAACAATAAAAAAAACACTAAATAAAAACGGCAAAATCAAGCAAATTGAAGAAAAGCTCTTTCCCGGCTATGTTTTCATAAAGGCAGTTTTAACAGACAGTGTAAGGAGCGCAATAAGAAGCATAAACGGCGTTACAGGTTTTGTGGGGCCGGGAGGCGAACCGACACCTATTACGCCGGCTGAAGTAGTAAGAACCGGAATAGCAGACAGAGCAGATGAAGAGTTTAAAACGGGTGAAACTGTCATAATAACAGACGGGCCTTTTGAGAACTTTATCGGAAAAATCACAAAAATCGAGGGCAGAAACATAAGCGTTTCTCTTAACATGTTTGGAAGAGATATAGAAATAAGCTTTTCCGGAGAGCAGCTTGAAAAATTATAATCACATATATTGACAAAATCAATATATGAATGTATAATAAAATTGTAACACCACACAAGGAAGTGCTCAGTCATGAGAGAAAACCTGCAGGAAATAAAAAACTGCACAATCGAAAAAATAATCTTCTCATCAGATGACGGCTACATAGTTGCAGCTGTTCGTTCTGATGACAATATCTTCACAGCAACCTTTCAGGGCCATTACCAGCAGGGCCAGAAGCTTAACCTGATAGGCGAATGGTACGTCCATCGAAAGTACGGGAGACAGTTCAAAGTCGTATTTGCGGAAATGCCAAAAGACGCAGTAGAAAGCGACATAGAAATTTTCCTGCAAAACATAAAAGGGATAGGCCCGATAAGGGCAAGAAAAATAGTTGCAGCATTTAAAAAGGACACTTTGCAGGTTATCGAAGAAAACCCTGAAAAACTCAGAGAAATTGGAATACCGCAAAGTGTAGTTGATTCAGTACGTGCAGAAATTACACAGAATAAAGAATTCAACGAAATAAAGCTTGAGCTTCTGCCTCTGGGCTTTTCACTTAACATGATAAAAAAGCTTTATGACCATTACGGCAGCAATACACTGATACAGATAAAAGCAAATCCATATCAAGTAGCTGAAGAAGTTGATGGAATAGGCTTTATTAAGGCCGATGAAATAGCGGAAAAGTTCGGAATAGAGAAAGACAATGCCTATAGGATTCAATCAGGCTTAAAATATACGCTGTACCTTGCAGAAACAGAAGGACACTTATACCTGCCGATTACAACACTATGCAAAGCAGCTTCGGAGAAGATTTTAAAAGTAGGGTACACGAAAGTTTTAGATCAAGCCCTATATTTAACGGCTACGCAAGAGCTTTATGACGATAAAGGGAAAGTGTACCTGCCCAAAAACTTTTACAGTGAAAAGTACATTGCTGAGAAAATTGTTAAGATGCTCAATGAAGAGCCCTGGAGAATAAGCAGTATTGATGAGCTTATCAAAGAAGCAGGGGCTGCAAAAAATATCAGGTACAGTCCAAAACAGAAAGAAGCCATAAAAAAGGCGGTAGAAAACAACATATCCATCATAACAGGAGGCCCCGGTACGGGAAAGACGACGATTGTCAGCGCTCTTCTGTATATTTTTCAAAAACAAGATAAGCTTGTGGCTTTAGCATCTCCTACAGGCAAGGCAGCAAAAAGGCTGGAAGAAGTAACAGGCCACCCAGCTAAAACAATTCATAGATTGCTAGAAGCAAGATTTGATAAAGAATTTAGAAGCGTGAGATTTTTCAGAAATGAGCTTAATCCTCTTGATGAAGATGTCGTCATAGTAGACGAATTCTCAATGGTTGACAATGAACTTGCTGCAAGCCTGTTAAAAGCCTTGAGAGAAGATGCCAAGCTCATCATAATAGGAGACATGGATCAGCTTCCATCAGTAGGCGCAGGAAACGTCTTAAGAGACTTAATTGAGTCAGGTGTAATACCTGTAACAAAACTTGATGTTATTTTCAGGCAGGAAGAAACGTCAGGAATAATCATCAATTCAAAACTCATAAAAGAAGGCAAAATGGTGCGCTTCAATAACAAAGATTTTGTCTTCCATGAACTTGTAAGTCCGGAACAGGTTGTAGAAGAGTTTGTAAAAGAACTTGAAAAAGGCAAAACACTTGATGACGTTCAGATTTTAACACCAATGAAAAAGACGGATATAGGCACTCTGGAATTGAACAGGCTGATACAGGAACGAATAAATCCGCCGCATCCTCAAAAAGAAGAAATAACATATGGCAGCAAAATATTTAGAGTCGGGGACAAAGTCATGCAGACTCAAAACAACTACGAAAAAGAAATTTTCAATGGAGACACGGGCTATGTAAAAAGGGCTTATAGAGACGAAGAGAGTCTAAGGCATATTGTAATAGATTTTGACGGGCGAATAGTCGATCTGGTAGAAGAGGAGCTAAAAGAAATTATTCCTGCTTATGCGATTACGATACATAAATCTCAGGGCAGTGAGTATGATACGGTAATCGTAGTAATTGCAATGAATCACTACATCATGCTGAAGAGAAACCTTCTGTACACTGCTGTTACAAGAGCAAGAAACATAGTAAAAATCTTTGGAGACATGCAGGCCCTTAAAATAGCAATAAATACAATTGACAGCTCAAAAAGGTACACGGCCTTGAAGGAGAGGCTTAAAGAACAAAAAGAACAAATAGAAAGGGGGATTTTATATGCTCTGGAGATATAATCCAAATACAAAAATTGAACTTCAAAGGAAATATCCTGTAACATCCAGCGACTTCCCCCTTTCTGACATTGTCAAAGCTATCTTAACCAGCAAAAGAGTTGCTATATTTGGAGATTATGATGTTGATGGAATTGCCTCTTCACTTATACTCAAAAATGCTTTGGATGTTTTAGGAATCCAGAACAAGATATTTTTGCCGGAAAGAAAAGAAGGATACGGCATAAAACCTCTTCATTTAAAGCGTATAAAGGAAGAGGGTTTTGAAACAGTTGTTACTGTAGATAATGGCATAACTGCTGTTGATGCAGCAAAAGCAGCTAAAGAGCTGGGCATTAAACTAATCATAACAGACCATCACGAACCACAGTACCCTCTTCCCGATGCGTACAAAATTTTTAATCCCAAGCTTTACAAGGACAAATATCAGGACTATGCAGGAGCAGGAGTGGCATATCTAGTGGCAAGAGAACTTTTAAGGCAAAGAAATCTTTCAGTAACTCCTGCAATGATACAGCTTGCAGGCCTTGCAACTGTCGCCGACGTCGTTCCTCTGGACGGAAACAACTGGTACATTGCAAGAAAAGGCCTTGAGCATATGAGAAAGAAGCCCATAAAAGGCATAAAAGAAATCCTGAGAGTTGCAGGAAGAAACCATGAAAATCTTACAGGTTTCGACATAGGATGGATTATAGCTCCTCGAATCAATGCAACAGGACGCTTAAAAAGCCCTCAGATGGGTCTGGAGCTTCTTCTTTACGGTACAAATGCTGAAGAAGTTGAGGAGCTGAACAGAAAGCGTTTAGAGCTTGTAAATCAGTATTTGAGCCGTATAGAAGACAGCGAAAACAAATTTTTAATATATGCCTTTAAAAACTGCCCCAGAGGTATAATGGGACTTATTGCAGGACGGGCTGCCGAGAAGTTTCAGAAACCTGTAATGGTAAGCAGTATAGACAGCAGTGGAAAAGCAGTGTCTTCAGTAAGAACTTACGGAGATTTTGATTTAATGGAAGCTTTTAAGTACGTATCTGAACATGTAGATATAACCTTTGGAGGACATAAATCAGCAGCAGGTGTTTCATACAGTATTAGAGATTTAAAAAGGATCCAGAACTTATTGAACGAATACACGGAAGAAAATCCTCCAAAAGAAGAGATAAGAGACTTGGATGGTGTTTTGACGAAAGTACCGGATTTAGAAGAGGTTATGGCTTTTGACAAGTTTGAACCATTTGGCTACAAAAATCCAGAGCCTGCTTTTCTGTTAAAAGGAACGGTTACAGACGTAAGAATAGATCAGGACTGGCAGCTAGTAATTGTCAACGAAGAATTTGGATTCTTTTTAGATGGTACTTACAGAAAAGGCGATGAAGTAAAATTCGTTGTAAGCCCGTATATAAAAAACGGTTATGTGAAGCTGTGGGTACTTGATGCAAAGCCCACTATTTTGAAAGAATAAACAAAAAAAGGTTTAAGAAAGGATGTAAATACATGCAGAAAGGCGGTGCATTGGAAGAATTCATAGAAAACCTTGCTGTGCAGTTAAGGCTGTCCGGTCAGGGAGTCCTTTTGAAGCAGAACGTTTTATGGATTAATTATGGAGGCAAAGTTTTCCCCAAAAAAGGTGCTCCGGTAGATTTTCTGGGCGTTGTAAAAGGCATTCCTGTTGCACTGGAGTGTAAGGAAACCACTTCAGATAGAATACAGCTTACCGAATCCCATTTCTCTGAAAAAGAAAAGACCTTTCTTAAAGACTTTGAAAAAGCCGGTGGGAAGGCTTTTTTAATTTTTGCTTTCTGGAAATACAATGCTGTTTATCTTGTTAGATATAAAAAATTTTTATTATTTAATAAAAAAAGCATAACAAACGAGGAGGCCGGAAAGTTTGGTGAAAAAATTGATTTAAACTCTAAAAATTTTTATTCTAAGATTTTAAGAGTGTGAAAAATACGAGCATTGAAATTTTTCCAACCAAAGAATCTTTTGAAACTTAAAAAATAAAACAAAGGAGTTGAATAAAAGTGATTCTGGGGGCCATCCTTTTAATATTTTCCCTAATTATAGCATTTAGTGACAAGGACTGGGATGGTACTTTTTCAATGGCTTTGGCAACAGTAGGTCTCCTTGTAATGTTTTTCATGCCTCTTGCTGGTATAAACGAATCAGATGCGTACGTTTATCAAGAAAAAGTAATTTCACAAGAACCTATTTATAGTTTAGAAACAACCACTGCAGTAAATGGAGGTTTTATATTAGGAATCGGAGAAATTGGGTCATCTGCAAAATATTACTTTTATGTAAAAGATGAATACGGCGGATTGAGGCTGAGAAGCATTTACAGTGATAACTGCACAATCATAGAAACATCAGAAGTGCAACCTTCTATAAAAACGATACAGAGAATACCAACATTTAAAAGCACATTGGACATAATTATGTTTTGGCCCAATTTGAGAGCAGAGTTTTTCCCTGAACGGCACTACATTTTATATGTTCCACCTGATACTGTTAAAAAAGTCTACTCAGGAAATATTAATCATTAATAAAAAATGTTTAAAATTTTGTCTTAAAAATTTCAAAAAATAAAAGGAGAATTTTTATGGAAGACATAGTAAGAGAATTAAGTATAAGTAAGCTGGAAAATTGTTTGTTTTACCTTAATGAGGCTCTAATACAGCTGGAAATTGGAATCAAATTGTTAAAAGATGATATAGATGATGAAAATTTGTGTTATTTATCGCACATCGGTGATGATTTAAGAGAGAAAGATAAGACAATCAAGGAAATACTTCATTTTCTTAAAGGAAGGAGATATTAAAACATAGATAAAAATAAACCCTTTTTTAATAGAGCCTGGGACAGGACTTTTTATAGGTCTAATATTTTTTTTTAATTATGCTCCTTAATTTTCTTTTGAAGGGAGAAGAAAAATGAGAAAAAGTGCATTATATATAGCTCTGTTGCTAACATATTTTGCTATACAGTTTGGTACCAAAACTTACTATTCAGAACACATACCCCACAGACTGGTTCTTGTTTTAATTTATGTCTGGGTAGTTATTGCTGCTTGGGCATTTTATTTTTTTATAATCAACCAGAAAGGACAATAACAGTTATTGCAAAACGTTTTGTGGAGGTGCTAGAATGTGAGTGTTCCTGTGATGGAAAAAAGTAAAGAAATTGAACTTTTCGAGAGATTAAAAAGGGGAGAGAAAAAGGCAAGAGATGAAATAGTTGAAAGAAATAGGGGCCTTGTTATAAGCATTGCTGTTAATTTTTCAAAAACTTACGGAGTAGAATTAGATGACTTAATACAGGAAGGATTTATAGGATTGCTTACAGCAATAGAAAAATTTGATTACACAAAAGGTTATAAATTTTCCACTTATGCAGTTCCTTACATAAGACAGAAAATCCAGCGCTATATATGGGAACGTTCAAAGATAATACATTTTCCTATAAAAACTTATCAAAAGCTTAATCAAATATTATCTGCTCAATTAAGACTTGAACAGATTAGGGGCGAAGTGCCTTTGGAGGAAATTGTTAAAGAAACAGGAATAAAAATAGAAGAAGTCGTAAGTCTTTTAAACTTAAAAAATTCTGGAGTGAGTTTAAATCAGCAGTTAAATGAAGATTATAACACGGAGCTGTTGGACATTATTTCAGATGAACAAATCGAAAATGAAATTGATAGAAGTTACTCATTAAAAGAATTAAGAAAAATCTTAAAAGAATGTTTAAAAGCTTTGCCCGATAGAGAGCGTAGTGTTCTAGAAATGCGGTACGGATTGAATGGAGAGCCTATGACACTAAAAGAAGCAGCAAAAAAATTAAATATTTCCAAACAACGTGTAGGACAAATTGAAAAAAGAGCGCTACAAAGATTGAGAGATAACAAAAAAGTTAAAAATGCCTTGCTGGACTTTTTACATAAATAAAATTCAAAAAAAGGAGATGATAAAGATGATAAATACATACCAGTTTGCAGCAGGACTTGGAACGGGCCTTTTTATTGGTTTAATATTTGGAATAGGTTTTATGTGGTATTTCAACTATTGCAGTAATTTTAAAGAAAAACAAAACTGAGTTTTAAACAGGCTAAATGCCTGTATTTTTTTTGTTTTAGGGGGTGGTTTTATGCCACATAATGTACAGCCAGTAACTCCAGAACAATTTGCGCAGAAAACTGCACAAGCGCTTACAACACTCACTCAGGTCATTGGCAGCATCATCATGCCTCTTGCGGGATTTATTTTCACTGTATCCATCATAATGTTTATTCTCGGCAGTCTTTTTCACACATCAACCTTGAGGCGTACAGGTGCAGGTGGAATGATAGGTGTTGCGATTGGGGTAATTCTCTACTATGCAATTCCAACAATACTGGGAGTATTACAGGTAGTAAGTCAGGCTTTTAAGTAAAAATTTAATTTTTGAGGAAGGGGTTGTATATGAAAGATAAAATCAAAAAAATGCTTCTTTATACTGTGTCTCTTTTGTATGTTTTTACTGGCAGAGTTTATGCAGGCCCTGATGTAACTCCGGTAGACACAAGCGGGGTAAAAAGCTTTATCTGGAACATTGTCAATGCTCTTATGGACGTTGCAGTAGTTGTCGCAGTAGGCTTTATCGCATGGAACGGCTACAAAATCATGGCAAGTTCCACAAACCCTGCGAAACGTTCAGATGCCATGACAGGGTTATTGTGGTCTATCCTTGGAGCTATTGTTGCTCTTGGGGCGAAGTGGTTTGTGGGGATTGCACTTGGATTTAAACCGCAGTAATATAATAAGTTTTCACAACTCAGGGCTACCACGTAAAGGTGGCCCTGTTTTTTTTTAATGGAAGGAGGCAAACAAAATGGGCAGAAGATTCTATGTGTTAGGTGATTTAAAAGGCTTTATAAACGCTATGAAGAACTTACAGGTTCAGTTATTATGAAAAACACTATAAAAAGCAAATTAGAGAGGTGACGCAAATGAGAATGTACCCTGTCCCGTTAGACTTAATGAAAGAGGATAAAATCTTCGGCGGAAAATTTTCATTAAGGCAGTTTATTATTCTTTTAATAGGTGTAGGTCTTGGCATTGTCGCTTTTGTATGGTCATACCAGTATTTTAATATCAGAGTTGCAGCAGTACCTGGGGTTCTATTTACACTGCTGGGACTCTGGGGTGCAAGCTTTGATAGAGATGGAATGGCACTGGACAGGTATATTGCCTATGCTGTCCAGTTCTATCTGCAGGAAAAAGAATACGCATGGAAAGGGCGTGTTGAAATTGAGGAAAACAACAGAATTTCTAGATATAGAAGATATAAGAGAAGGAGTAATAATTCTGAAAGGAAATAGATACAGGGCTCTTATTACCGCTGACCCTATAAACTTTGCACTTCTTACGCCTGCTGAACAGAATGCTCTGGAAGATGCATTTGCTTCTCTGCTTTTAGGGATAACTTTTCCTGTACAGATACTTTCTCTGACGCAGAGGGTTAATTTAAAAGACTCTATTGAGGCTTTCAGGGCAAACAGAAGCAGGATACCAAAAACAATGCTCGAATACGAAATGCATTTAGAAAGATTTTTGTCATATCATGCAGAAAACACAATGATAAACAGGAATTATATTGTAGTAACCTATGATGATACAGAAAACAACTATGCAAAAGCAAGGGGTGAAATGTCCAGAAGAATTCAGTTGGTTATGGAGGGTTTAATAAAATGTGGTTTGAATCCACGCCTTCTTGATACCAATGAGCTAATTGACCTAATACATGAAATGCTGAA
>Ga0208663_100057_pt1 | contig 20029 bp, 13 predicted proteins | sample Wag42014_10_10_FD_187327 | JGI IMG/M metagenome (GOLD analysis project Ga0208663, IMG submission 187327) | Deep subsurface shale carbon reservoir microbial communities from Ohio, USA - Utica-2 Time Series 2014_10_10 (SPAdes) (version 2) ...
ATGGTTTGTATACTATCTCACGGAAAAGCTATGGAGATATAGTGTTTTCTTTAATTCTTTCCTTACTGCTGCTGCAGGTTGTAACAGTAGCTTCAACATTTTTTATAAGACAGTTTGCATTTCCACGGAGCATATTTTTTATAGCTTTTGGAATTCAGCTTGTATTGTTGTCCCTGTGGAGATATTTAGTACAAAATGTAAGAAAATATGTGCATGGCGAGAAGAAAGTAATGATTATAGGCGAAAAGGAAGTAGCAGAAAAATTAGCGAAGAAATTAATTTCAAGTTCTAGAGGTTGGTTTGATATAAAGTACATAATAAGTCCTCAAAGATATGATGAGATTATTAATCACATCAATGAAGTAGATGCAATATACATATGCAGTGGTGTTGATGAGAATCTTAAGACCCGTCTTTTTTATGATTCAATGAAATTTAAGAAACATCTTTTTATTGTCCCAAATCTAAGAGATATTCTTTTAGTAAAATCGCAATTTGTACAATTTGATGATGTTCCTGTTATAAGTGTGAATTATCCTTCATTGACTAGTGAAGATAAGTTAATTAAAAGGCTTTTCGATATAGTTTTTTCATTTATTGGTATAGTAGTTACTTTGCCTCTAATGGTAATAATTGCTATGTTGATTAAAGCGACTTCACCCGGTCCAGTGATTTATAAGCAGTTAAGAGTAACAGAGAAAGGCAAGAAGTTTAATGTATATAAATTTAGGACAATGGTCAAAGATGCTGAAAAAATGACAGGACCTGTTTTAGCTACAGAGGATGATCCAAGGATTACAAAAGTAGGCAAGGTGTTAAGGGCGACTAGACTTGATGAACTGCCTCAATTATTTAATGTTTTGAAGGGCGATATGAGCTTTGTAGGTCCCAGACCTGAAAGACCATATTTTGTAGAACAATTTGAAAAGCAGTATCCTTCATACAAGTACAGGCATAATGTAAAGGCAGGGATAACAGGTCTTGCACAGGTATTTGGAAAGTATACGACAGATGTGGACGACAAATTGAGATTGGACCTTATATATATCACAAATTACTCTTTATGGCTTGATATTAAGATAATATTATTGACATTAAAGACCATATTCATAAAAGAAGCATCTTCTGGTGTGAAAAGAGAGATGGAATTAGAAGAGCTGTTGAAATCTTTAAACTATAATGTTTACAGTGAATTAGGAATTACAAAAATAGATAAGTGAGGAGATATATACGATGAAAGTTTTAGTCACAGGTGGTGCAGGCTTTATAGGTTCACATGTAGTAGATTTGCTGATTGAAAATGGATATGAAGTCATAATAGTTGATAATCTTTCAACAGGAAAAGAAGAATTTATAAATAAAAAGGCCATTTTTTATAAAAAAGACATTACAGATGAGAACTTGTGTGAAATATTTAAAAAAGAAAAGCCTGATTATGTGATACATCAGGCAGCTCAGATAGAGGTGCAGAAATCAATTGATAATCCTGTATTTGATGCGAAGGTAAATATACTTGGAACAGTATATTTACTGGAATGTTGCAGAAAAAGTGGTGTTAAAAAAGTTATATACGCTTCATCAGCAGCAGTGTATGGAAATCCTGAATATCTTCCCATTGATGAGAAACATAAAGTAAATCCCATATCTTACTATGGAATATCAAAACACACACCAGAGCATTATTTTGAGGTATACAGGCAATTGTATGGATTGAAATATACGATTTTGCGCTATGCAAATGTATATGGGATAAGACAGGACCCAAAAGGAGAAGGTGGAGTAATATCTATTTTTATAGATAAAATGCTTAAAGGGGAAAGACCTATTATTTTTGGAGATGGAAAGCAAACGCGTGATTTTGTTTATGTAAAAGATGTGGCGAAAGCTAATCTTTTGGCATTGGAAAAGGGAGATAATGAAGTTGTAAATATAAGCACGAATAAACCTACAAGTATAAATGAGCTTGTTGAGATAATGAATAAAATCATGAATGCCTCTTTAAAGCCTATTTATACAGAGCCTCGAAAAGGAGATATAGTACATAGTTATCTTGATAATAAAAAAGCTTTGGATGTGCTTGGATGGAAACCGGAGTATAGTTTGGAAGAGGGGTTAAGGGAGACAATTGAGTATTATAAAGGGAACGTCAAATAAGGCTATGAAGATTCCCTAAAAAATTTCAGGAGGGGCAATTAAATGAAAAAAGGCAAGTCTACAACAGTAGGTTATTTATTGGCCTTTTTCTTGGGGGGTTTTGGAGCGCATCTTTTTTATTATCAAAAATATCTAAAGGCCGTGATATATCTCTTGATTGTCATATTTTCCGCAGGCAAATTGCTCCCTTTGACCATGGTATTGGGTTGGATAGATATGTTTTTTATTAAGAAATGGCAGAAGGAGTATTTAGAAAGGGAAGAAAAGGTTTCAAAGAGGCTTCCCGAAATACCAGGTCAGCTTCCTTTTACAAAGGAAATTACTCAAGCCAGAAAACTTGTTTCTTCTCCAGAAAAAGTTTTACCTCAAAAGGGAAAAGAGAGATTTTACAAGGAAGAAGATATCATACTGCCAGAATATGCTCATCTTGAAACTCCTCGCTACATAAGAAAAGAAATTGAGGAACTAAAAAATTCTGTTAAAGCCAAAAAGTCGAGCTCGCCTTCTATAGAAATTACCTTTTCCACTCGCGATACAGAGTTTATGAAAGATTCAATTAAATACGCTGATATGAAACTCAGGAATGCGGATTTTGTGCCATTGAAGGTGTATTGGACTACTTTTAGAGATTTGGACGAAAGGCAGAAGAGGTGGTATTTCTACTGGAGGCATCAGGCACTAAACGGCAATTATTTGGACACAGATTTGAGCTACGTAATCTTATTTGTTTATGAACTCTTGAACTATACATTCAATCAAAATGCTGCGTTCAACGTTAGTATGATGGTCCGCTTACGGGAGGCGTACAAGGATAGACTTCCTGATCTGGACAGATATATTGTGCCCTGGATAAGGGATATGTTGGTAGAACTGAATGAAATTGAATTGGCTTATAAATGGGGATTAGGGGCAGAACCGTATTCTGGGCTCAATTTTTATCAGATTTTCAAAGAATATCAAGATGATATTAGCAAAATACCTATGGAAGAATGGCGAAAGGTTCTATATGGATATTCAGAAACCACCTTTTTTAAAACCAATGCCCAAAGAGTATATGCTGTTTTTGAACTGGCTTTAAAATTATTTCAAAGGATAAATATAGAAGAGGGATTAGATCTGGAGAAAGCCTGGTTTAAACCAGAAGAAAAAATAGAGACATATCACTTTTTTAATAGCGCAGTAATAGGTCGAAATGTTCCAAGCCGGGTTATAAAGTACTTACAATATGTGCCTACAGATTATTTTTACAATGAAGTAACAGCTTTATTCCGGCTTTCAGAGAATGTTGCTCGATTGCTCGCTGGAGTTACCAGACAGCTTCAAGTAAACGAAGAATTGTTGCCTCCTGGGTTTAAAGAAGCTTTATTAGAGGAAATAAAGAGCTTGGACCTGACAAAGGATGTAGGCCTCAAAAGCCGTTTTTCTCCAGTTAAAGGAGTAAAGAGTCGTTTTTCTCAAGTAGCATCGAAAGAAAAGGAAGAGTCGAAACATATTATACCTCCAAGACCAGTCCAAACCACAGGGATAGACGGCGAGGAAATTGAACCTGAACTGGACTTGCCTGAAATAGACATTCCCGAAAATAGGTCTCGAATCTGCTTGTCTGATGAAGAAGTTGATGTGGAAGGATTTATTTCTTCCTTAACAGAAGAGGAATCTAAATTTATCAGCACATTTTCCAATAGAAAGAAAAGCATAAATGAAGCAGAGGAACAGTTGAGAGATCAAGGTGTTCCTGTAACGATTTTTGTCGAGCAGATAAATGCTAAAGCGGAGGAATATTTAGAAGATGTCTTTATTGAGCTCATAGGAGAAGAGTATGTGATAAACGAAGAGCTGGTAACTGTATGGGAAGAAGTGGAGAGGAGAAATCGGCATGAAAATTAAAAGGAGAGATTCAGCAGATATTTTAAGTGCATTGGCAGGCGGGGTGGTTCCTAAAAGAGGTCTCCAGTATATAATGGTGGGCCGTGAAGCGGAAATGAAACAAATAAGAGAAGAATTAAGAGACATAAAAGAAAATGGAAACTCTATGATCAAGTTTTTTATCGGCGCCTATGGAACTGGAAAAAGTTTTATGCAAAATTTTGTTAGGCAAGTGGGTCTAGAAGAAGGATTTGTAGTTACCAATGCGGATTTTACTCCCCATAGAAGATTGTATGGAAGCGATAATCAAGCTCTGGCCTTGTACAATGAATTGATAAAAAATCTATCAACCAAATCCGCACCCCAAGGGAACGCCCTGCCCATTATTTTAGATCAGTGGATAATGGGTTTGCAAAAGAAAGTAATGGAAGACCTAGATTATGAAGATAAAGCTGTTTTGGAGGAGAGTGTATTTGTTCAAGCAGTAGAGAAAGAAATTGTTAAAGCTGTTTCTCATTTAGATGAGTTAACGGGTGGTTACGATTTTGCAAAAGTTCTAAGTATTTACTATAAAAGTTTTGTAAAGCAAGATAAGGAAAAACAGCGTCAAGCTTTGAGGTGGCTCAGAGGAGAATATTTGACCAAAACCGATGCAATGCGGGACCTAGAAATTAGAGAGATCATTAATGATAGCAATTATTATAGTTACTTAAAAGTGCTGTGTAAATTTGTAAGGCAAGCAGGGTATTCAGGCTTGATTATCAATTTAGATGAAGCAGTCAATCTATATAAGATTACTCATAGGGAAGCCAGAGAAAAAAATTATGACTATATCCTGATGATCTACAATGACATTTTGCAAGGTTCAGTTGAGGGTTTGTATATAACGTTTAGCGGTACCCCTGAGTTTTTAGAGGATGAGCGCCGTGGGCTTTACAGCTACCAGGCATTGAAGCGACGTTTGAAGCCAGCGGTGGAAAAGGAAGAATATCAAGATTTAAGGCAGGCAGTAATGAAATTAACTCCCCTTACACCTGAAGAAACCTTGATTCTATTGATGAATATACGGGATATCCACGCAGCCCATTATGGCTATGAAATAAATGTGACGGACGAAGAAATTCGGAAGTATTTGCTGTGGACATACAAGCGACCAGGGGCTGAAAAGCACATTATTTTAGGAGATGTGGTCAGGCAGTTTATCAGCTTTTTGAATATTAAGATGGAACACCCTACTCTGAATTTTGAAGAATTATATATAGGAGAAGAGACTAGAGAAAACAACTCCTCGGAAAAAGTCATCGACATCCATAAACGTTTTAAAAGAACCCAGCTTTCATAACCTGGGAGGCAAATAAATATGAGCCAAATATTTTATAAGCTATCAGATAAAGTGCAAAAGAAAATATGGGACATGGGATGGAAACATTTTACCCCTATCCAAGAAAAAGCAATCCCTGTGATTATCGATACAGAAAAAGATGTGGTGTTGTCGTCAGGTACAGCTTCTGGAAAAACTGAGGCTGCATTTTTGCCCATCATCAGCAAAATCGAGAAGACAGCTCCTAGCGTTTTGAAGGTTCTTTACGTTTCTCCTCTAAAGGCTTTGATTAATAATCAATTTGAGCGACTTCAAAAATTATGTGAAGAGATGAATATTCCTGTGCATAGGTGGCATGGTGATGTGAGCCAACACAGTAAGAAAAAATTAATTGATAATCCTGCTGGCATATTACAGATTACTCCCGAATCTATTGAAAGCTTGTTCATAAACAGAACACGCTCTTTGAAGCAATTATTTCAGGACCTCGAATTTATTGTAATTGACGAGCTCCACGCTTTTATTAATACAGAAAGAGGAGTTCAGCTCCGATCTCTCTTATCTCGTATTGAGCGATACAGCAAAAAGCCCCCTCGGATCATCGGGTTGTCAGCAACAATCGATAATTTTTCTCTGATTAAAAAGTGGGTTAATTGCAACAATCCAGATAATGTGGAAATCATTGAAGTAAAGGGATTTGAGAGGGACATCTATTACAGTTTAATGCATTTTGAAAAAACTAAAACAGGAAATTATCCTCTGGAATTATACGAAGATATTCTAGAACTGACCCGGAACTATACCTCTTTGATTTTTTTTAATAGTCGGGCGGCAGTAGAAGAGGCTACAGTAATTTTAAATCGTTTAGCTCAAAGGGAGGGCCTGGGAGAAAGGTATTATGCCCATCATTCTTCAATAGCTAAGGCAGAACGGGAATTTGTGGAGAAGCTGATGGCAGAGTCCACTGAGATTAAAAGTGTTATAGCTACAAGCTCCTTAGAACTAGGGATCGATATAGGGGAAATTGATCTGGTAATACAGGTGGATAGTACATTTACGGTTTCCTCTTTAAAGCAGAGACTGGGCAGGTCAGGAAGAAAGCAAGGGGAAGGTCAATATTTGCAGATGTATACCACAGACAAATATGGATTGCTGCAATCTATTGCAGTGATGGATCTCTTGTTGCAAGGTTGGATTGAACCCAGCAAAGGCTATCCGTACCCATATGATATTTTATTTCATCAAATTATTTCTATATGTCACCAGCTGAACGGTATCCCTCTTGAGGAACTTGTTTCATTGATAAGTGAAAACGCTGCCTTTCATGAATTGCCGAAATCAGATATCCGTATATTAGTTGAACACATGATTGAGAAGGAATATTTAGAAATATTGGCTGATACCCAGGAGTTAATTGTAGGCCTAGAGGGAGAACGACTGCTAAGGCAGAAAGATTTTTACTCGGTCTTCATGACTCCAGAGGTTTATGAAGTTTTTTATGGAAATAAAAATATAGGAGAAATCGAAAAAACTTCTCTTTTAAACGACGGAGACAATATCATTCTTGCTGGGCAGCTGTGGAAAATAGAAGAGATAGATTTTCATAAAAATAAAGTATATGTAAAAAAAGCGGTGGATGGAAAGCCTCCTAGATATTCAGGTGGACCAGGACCATTGCACCCCCGTATTCCTGAGCGCATGCACGAAATATTGTGTTCAGACTGTAAGTTTGATTTTATTGATGAGAGGGCCCAGACTGTTTTAGAAGAATTAAGGACACCTTATAGATATTTCAATGTTAAGCCAGACGAAAGGATTGTCTGGAAAACGAAAGAGGGCTTACTATTTGAAACCTTTACTGGCACAAATATTTTTAGAACTTTGATGTGGATGTTGCGCTATTATGGAGTTGACGTGGCAAAAACAGATGGAATCGGACGCATGGAGATTTCCGCCAGTGATGAATTTATCGATATTTTACAGGATATTAAGAGAAGAAAGTGGTCTTTAGAAAATTTATTGCCCTACACTAAAGAACAGGAATTTTTTGTATCCAAATATAGTCATTTCCTTCCCCCAAAATTGCAAATAAAAATGCATGGGGCTCATAATGTGGATATCGAAGGGGTATTGAATTTTTTAGATAAATTCCGTATTAGGATAATAAGTTTGGAATAAATGACAGTTTGAAAAGAATTTCTTTGTTCTGTAAAACTTTTTTCTGTACAGAGTGCCCAGTAAGAGAAGAATGTTTGGCGTTTCGGCTAAAAAACATTTTGGAAAGCTGGCCGGATGGGTTCAGACAGCTTCTTATGTTTTAGATAAAATTTACTGCCGAAAGAAAAGATGTTCAGAATGCGGGATAAGGGAAATTTGCTATGAAAAGGAGTAATGGGGTGAAATTATGAGAATTCTCCATACGGCAGACCTTCATTTAAAGGAATACGGAGACGAAAGATGGGAAGCTTTAGAAGAATTAATAGAAGTGGGGAGAAAAGAGAAAATCAATCTCTTGGTGATAAGTGGTGACCTTTTTGATACCGAGGTAGAGGTAGAAAAATTAAGGCCCCATTTGAGAAGTATTTTTTCTGACAATGATTTTAAAATTCTTATAATCCCTGGAAATCACGATAAAAGTGCTTACACTAAGGGTATGTATTGGGGCGAAGATGTGACGATTTTGACCCATCTCCATGAACCTTTTGAATTAGAAACAGTCAGAGTGTGGGGTATGCCTTTTGAAAATATAGAAGGTAGAGAAATGGTGCAAAAAATTCGAACCTTGGAAGACAGGCTGATTCCGGACAAGACCAATATTTTACTTTATCATGGAGAATTGGTGGATAGCTACTTTGCCCGGGAGGATTTTGGTGAAGAAGGAGAAGGCAGGTATATGCCGGTGAAACTTTCTTATTTTGAAGGTTTAAACCTACAGTATATACTGGGGGGACATTTTCATTCTCGCTATAACGTATGGGAAGTAGAAAAAGGCAAATATTTTGTTTACCCTGGATCTCCAGTTTCTGTTACTAAAAAGGAAACAGGTCAGCGCAAAGCAAATATTTTTGAAATAGGAGAGCCTCCCCAGGAATACCTTCTCGATACTCTACACTTTGAGGAAGTTACTTTAAAACTAGACCCTTTTGATCCTCGTCATCCTTTAGACATATTAGAGAACTACCTCAAAAATCTCCACCCCAAAGCCCAAGTACTTTTAACCGTATCTGGGTACCTTCATGGGGAAAAGTTGGGGATGGGGGAGGAAGAATTAGTGGAAAAGGTGAGAAAATTAGCTTCAGGAAAAATTGCAGGGGAAAACTACCAGTTTAGAGATATAAGCAGGATATGGGAAGACGACCTTTTTAAAAAGTTTTTAGAAACCCTAGAGAAGGAGGGCGTTGAAGAAGAGGAAAAAAAGCATTTGTCTGACTTAGTCCTCCAAGCCATAATGGAGGTGAGAATATGAGAATAAAGGAATTTTTAATTACTCGCTATGGCCCTCTAGGTTACAAAACTAAATTTGTGCTGGGGAATTTTACTCTGTTTGTAGGGAAAAATGAGAGCGGAAAAACCTTGACCATAGAGGCACTTATAAAACTTTTATTGGGAAAAAACGTGAAAGATTTTGAAAATATAGATAGAGTAGAGGAAAATCCAGAGGGGTATGTAGTTTTGGAGACAGAGCAAGGAATGGAGGTCAAGCTCCCCGACAAGGGTACTCTGATCCAAGTGACAGGATTGAGTCCCACAGATTGCCGCAATATTTTCATAATAAGAAATAGCGACCTTTCCCTTGATAAAGAGGGGGCTTTCTATACTGAGGTGACTGACAGGCTGATGGGCCTTCGTTCAGAAGAAATCAATAAAATAAAAGAGAAATTGAGGGAAATAGGTAAGATAACTCCCACTGGTATTTTTCGCAATGTAGGAGAGGAAAAATTGAAAGATAGGATAGAGAAAGGACAAAGGCTCATAGAAGAGATAGATGAATTACATAAAAGAATAAACGAAGAAGGGCTTGAAGATTCTGAGCTGGAATATGTAAAGACAGCCGAAGAGATAGAAAAGCTAAAAAATGAGTTAGAGGAATTGGAAGAGGCCCGAAAAAGGGAAATATACGAAAAAGCTGAAAATGCTCTAAAGGAGATATATGAGTACTCAGAAAGGCTTAAAGCGCTAGAGGGGTTCAGCGAAGCTGAATGGCAAAAATGGAGAGACCACGAAAGGGATATAGAGCAATATCATAGGGAAAAGGAGGGGGCTTTAGAGGAACTACAAAAAACAGAAGAAGAGCTTCAAAAACATGAGAACAGATACGCAGTGCTAAAAGAGGAATTTGAGATTTTGGAGGGGAGAAAGAAAAAGCTAGAGGAGAATATTAAGCCGGAGCTGATAAATTACGAAAAACAGAGGGCAGAGTTTCGAGCGTGGGAAACCAAAAACAGCTTTTGGCAGCCTCTGGCTTACGCTTCTTCAATTCTTTTAGCCTTTTCTCTCTTGGGGTTATTTTTTAAATATTCCTCCTGGATGATCTTTTTGACATTTGTATTTTTGTTATCTGCCGTAGTTTCTTGGGCTTATAGCTTTCAATTTTGGCGCAAAAAGGGGCATCTAGAAAGTTTATTTGAAAAGATCCGACTGGCTCTGGCAGAGCTGGAGTTGGAGGGAGAGACCCTAGAAAAATCTTTGGCTCATATCCAAAGATTTGAAGAGACATATCTTCAAAAAAACAAGGATAAAGAAGATATGGAAAGACAAAAAGAGAGATTAGAGAATAAAATTGAGCAATTAAGGGGGAGAATAGAAAATCTAGAGGAAAAGATTAGAAGTGTACAAAATGTCATTGCTAGGATAAAAGAAAATTCAGGAGAGGAGACCCTAGAGGGTTATAAGAAAAAAATAGAAGAGAAGAAGGATTTAGAAACAAAAATAAAGGGAGCGGAACGGGAGTTAAGAAGCCTTTTAGGAGGAGAAGCTATTTCCTACTGGGAACAAGCCATAGAAGAGCTATCGTCTTACAAGGATAAGGCTCTGGGAAGAAAATATGACGAAAAAGAGGTAGACCATTTAAGGAGAAAACGGCAACAGTTAGAAGAAAAATTAGAAACCCTAGAAAAGCAGAGGGAAAATATAAAGAGAATGATGACGGAGATAGAGAAAAGGGCTGGAGAAATTTTGCGTTCAGAAGAATATTTGTACTGTCATACCCTGGCCGATTTAGAAAAAATCAAGGAAGAGTTGCAAAAATTTATACAAGAAAATGAAACCCGGAAAAACAGGGTTTTAACTGCCATTAGAATTTGGGAAAAAATAGATAAGGAAGAAAAGGAAAAGGTAGCTACCTTATTTGGTGAAGATAGCTTGGTGTCTAAATATTTTGCTGTAGCCACTGAACATCGCTACAGAGGAGTAGTTTACCACCAAGAAAGAGGTACGGTAGAGGTGGTACGAGAGGATGGAGCCCGACTTTCTACCGAAAAATTGTCAGGCGGAGCCTATGACCAATTGTACTTCGCTATAAGGCTGGCCCTAGGCAAAAAGCTTTTGGCTTCTTCTGGAGGTTTCTTTATCTTGGACGACCCTTTTATAAAAGCTGATCCCTACAGATTAAGGAAACAACTTCAAATGGTGAAAGAAATGGCCTATGAGGAGGGATGGCAGATAATTTACTTCACGGCCAAGGGAGAGGTTGAAGAAGCCCTTAGGGAAGAGAAAGAAAAAGGAGAAATCACTTACTTTAAAATAGAGGACTTCTCACATGAGGAAGAATAAAGTTCCAAAGCTCAATAAGTTTTAAAAGACGTCGATGAATTAAAGGAATAAATCTTCTTTTCCCCAAAAACTTTTAGTTTCAATGTTTTAGAAACCATAGGTATGTGAGTTTGGTGCTCTAATTTGACGTTATAAAGTGACATTCCAGAGCTTTTAAATGCTGTTGATATTTTTGCACTAACATCTTTACGGGAAGGTCTTCCAAGAGCTATAATGGAAGCAATGGCAGCAGGTAAACCTATTATTGCCACAAATGTAAGAGGAAATAGAGATTTAGTTGTAGATGGTGTTAATGGGTACTTAGTTTCTGTAAATGATGTAGAAGCAACAGCTGAAGCAATTACAAAATTAGCCGAAGATAAAACGTTGAGAACCAAAATGGGAGAAGAGGGTAAAAGGATTATACAAGATTATGCTATTGAGGAAGTTTTAAAAGAAATGGATGAGATATATGGTTTATACATTTAAAATCTATTGTTGTAAATTAATATATAAAGTGATATTATGTAAAAAGATAAAAGCTATATAGGTGGTGTTTAGATGGACACGTTTTTGCACAAATTTCCTAAATTAGGTAAGTTAATTATTTTTCTGATGGATTTGATATTAGTCCATGTAGGCTTTGTGATTGCATATATTATAAGATTTGGAATTAATCCACCAAAGCATAATTTTCAACCTTATTATGAATTAGTACCGGTAATTATACTGATATCTATTATTTTATTCCATATTTATGGTTTATATAATACTTTGCGTAAAAATTATAATGATATAGTTTTTTCGTTGATAATTTCTTTGTCACTATTACAGATTTTAACAGTTGTGTCGACCTTTTTTATAAGACAATTTGCTTTTCCCCGAAGTATATTTGGCATAGCTTTAATAATCCAAATAGGATTGTTGTCATTATGGAGATATATAGTACAAAATGCGATAAAACATGCGCATGGTGAAAAGAATATAATGATCGTTGGGGAAAAGGATGCGGCGGATAAAATAGCCAAGAAATTAATTACGAGTTCACGCGGATGGTTTGAAATAAAATATATAATAAGTCCTGAAAAGTACGATGAAATCATTAAACATTTTGATGAAATAGATGCTGTTTATATATGTAATGATGTTAAAGAGGATATAAAAACACGACTTTTTTATGACTCAATGAAGTTTAAAAAACATCTTTTTGTTGTACCAAATTTCAGAGATATTCTTATGGTTAAATCGCAATTTGTGCAATTTGATGATGTGCCGGTTGTGAGTATAAATTCTCTCTCATTAACAGAAGAAGATAAATTTATTAAAAGAGTATTTGACGTTGTTTTTTCAATTATTGGAGTAGTAATTACTCTTCCTTTAATGGCAATAATTGCTTTGATAATTAAATTAACATCCCCTGGACCAGTAATTTACAAGCAGACAAGAATAACGGAAAATGGTAAGAAATTTAAAGTATATAAGTTTAGAACAATGTACAATGATGCAGAAAAGATGACGGGGCCTGTTTTAGCCACAGATAATGATCCAAGGATTACAAAAGCAGGTAAAATATTGAGAGCGACCAGACTTGATGAGTTGCCTCAATTGTTCAATGTTTTAAAGGGAGATATGAGCTTTGTAGGCCCTAGACCTGAGAGACCATATTTTGTTGAACAATTTGAAAAACAATATCCATCCTATAAGTATAGGCATAATGTAAAAGCGGGTATAACAGGACTTGCACAAGTATTTGGAAAATATTCAACAGATGCGGATGACAAGTTGAGATTAGACTTGATATATATTAAGAATTATTCATTTTGGTTGGATCTTAAAATAATATTGCTTACTTTAAAAACTGTATTAACTAAAGAAGCTTCTTTTGGAATAAAGGAAGACGTGGAATTGGAAGAATTGTTAGAAAGTCTAGATTACAATGTTTACAGCGAATTAGGTATCACTAAAATAGAAAGGTAAGGGATACATAGATGAAAGTTTTAATTACAGGTGGAGCAGGTTTTATAGGTTCAAACATAGCGGATTTGTTGATTGAAAATGGCTATGAAGTTGTAATAGTTGATAATCTTTCAACAGGAAAACATGAGTTTATAAATAAAAAGGCGGTTTTTTATAATAAAGACATTACAGATAATGACTTGTATGAAGTATTCGAAAAAGAAAAACCTGATTATGTGATACATCAGGCAGCTCAAATAGATATCCAAAAGTCAATTAAAGAGCCTGTATTTGATGCAAAAGTAAATATCTTGGGTACAGTGAATTTGTTGGAATGTTCTAAAAGTTATAAAGTGAAAAAAATTATATATGCTTCATCAGCAGCGGTATATGGAGATCCTGAGTATCTTGCTATTGATGAAAAACATAAGGTAGATCCTATCTCCTACTATGGGATATCAAAGCATACACCAGAGCATTACTTTGAAGTATATAGTCAATTGTATGGCTTAAAATATACAATTTTACGCTATGCAAATGTGTATGGGATAAGACAGGACCCAAAAGGGGAAGGTGGAGTAATATCTATTTTTATAGATAAAATGCTTAAAGGAGAAAGACCTATTATTTTTGGAGATGGAAAACAAACGCGTGATTTTGTTTATGTAAAAGATGTGGCAAAAGCCAATCTTTTGGCATTGAAGAGGGGAGATAATGAGGTTGTAAATATAAGCACGAATAAGCCTACAAGTATAAATGAGCTTGTTGATTTGATGAATAAAATCATGAATACCTCTTTAAAGCCTATTTACGCAGAACCTCGTAAAGGCGATATAGTACATAGTTATCTTGATAATAAAAAAGCTTTGGATGTGCTTGGATGGAAACCGGAGTATAGCTTAGAAGAGGGATTGAGAGAGACAATTGAGTATTATAGGGTGAAGTATGCAGAAGATGAGGTTGCAATCAGTAGGGGAGAGTAGCACTTATATTTTATAGATTAAAGTATTTAAACGTAAATGAGAACTATAGTAAGAATAATTAAAAAACTCATTGTATAATTTTAGTAAACACGAAAGGTATATAATTTAAAATAGGGGGATATTTTGATAAAAAACGCCACTTTTTATATTTCGATAAGTGGTGCTTTTTTTGTGTAACAATACTTCGAAGGGTAGACTTTTTACGTAAATATGGTATAATTATTTTAGTTTGCTCTTTGTTGTAAAATGGAGGATTAAAAATAATCCTGTTTGTCCAAGATGCGGGAAAATAACATCCAAAATTTATGATTATGGAGTACAAAGAATAAAAGATGTAATTAATCATAGTAGACATAGAAGAAGATGCACTTTTAATCTGTTCAAAAGACAAGGTGTAGAATGCGAAAATGTATGTGAATTTGTGTAAGTAATGAATAATAAGTAAGAAAAATATAATTAAGAGATTTAAAAAATTTAAATTCTTGGAAATTATTTAAAAATATTTTAGTAATAATCTTCTAAACGTGGATAAAAGATTTGTAGAATAGGGAGGATAAAAATGGAAGAAGAAATTTCATTGAGAGAGCTTATTGAGGTAATTTTAAAATATAAAAAAACAATCATTATTGTAACTCTTACTGCAACTTTAGTAGCAGCAGTGCTTAGTTTTTTTGTAATAAAACCTACCTATGAAGCAACTACAACTTTATCAGTTACAGATGTAACACCTGCAACAGGCTTTTTTGGTTCAAATACTACGGTTATTCTTCCGGGAAAAGATTCAAATCTTCCGACAGTACAAAGTGACAGTATAGAAAAAGACTTATCTTTGCTGTTGTCTTCTCTTTTGAAATATCCTAATATGTCAGTAGAAGCATTTAAAGAAGAGGTTACTAATCCTATTGTTCTTATGAATACTGTAAAACAATTAGGATTAGATCCTCAAAAGTACACAATAGAAAATTTAAAAAAGCAAATTTCGGTTTCTGTGATTAACAATACAAATCTTATAACAGTTACTGTAAAGGAAAATGATCCAAAGCTTGCGGCAAAAATTGCAGATACAATAGCGCAAAATTTTCGGACTTATATAATTGAGAGAAATAACAGGCAGACAGATAAATTAATCGAAACTTTGAATAAACTTATAACTCTCCAAAATGATAAAATAAAAGAGGTAACAGCGGAACTTAATAAAATTCAAACAAATTCTCAAGACAAGCTTTTAATTGAGCAGAAACAAAAACAGTTGGATTTACTGAAAACTACAAGAGATATAATGTTAGAAAAATATAATATGCTGGAACTGGTTAAAGAATCGGAACTTGGCAATCAAAGCATTCTTATAACTAGCAAAGCTTTAATACCTGATAAACCAGTAGCACCTAAAAAATCATTGAATATAATTATAGCATTTATATTAGGTCTTATGGTCAGTATTTTTATAGTGTTTTTTATGGAATATTGGAAAAATACAGAGCCAAAAAGAGCTGTAGAGAGTAAATAATAAAAAATTATAGTTTAAGTGAAGAGGGCCATCCCTCTTTTATTTTTGTCAAAATATATCGAAACATTTTTAATGTTTGTGTTGGTTCTTGAGAAATAAAATGGTAAAATATAGATGGATAAAAATATATTTTCACTTTTAAAAGGTTTTGATTTTAAGATATTAAAGAATAGAGATATATATCTAATGAATGACATAAAAAGGGCATAGATAATGTTTTTGAAAATTATAATTCTTTAAGTAGAGAACGTAAGATAACGAGGAGTACCTTTGAAGAAAAAACTAAAGGTATTTAGAATACTCGTAGAAAAAATACTTGATTCAATATATACAACATGAGGGGAGTGTTTAATGTAGTATGGATGAAAACTACAATGTCAAATACGAGATAAAAAAGGATTGGTGGTTAATTGGCATTATCATATTGATATGGATTTTTACATTTGCCATTTTTGGACGTTTACCGGATAAAATTCCAATGCATTGGAACATTTCTGGTCAAGTAGATAGGTTTGGTTCAAAAAATGAGATATTTATTTTGCCTTCTACTATTACAATAATATATTTTGTGATGCTATTTATACCGCTTATTGACCCTAAAAGAGCTAATTATGGCAAATTTGCTGAAGCTTATAGGATAGTAAGAGCGGTTGTGGTAATTATTTTCATGGCAGTATATTTTGCTTCTACGTATTCTGCATTAGGTTATAGAATTGATATGAATAGAATAGGCAATTTTATTATTCCTTTTATGTTGATTGGGTTTGGAAGCGTTATGGGTAAACTACGCCATAATTATTTTGTGGGTATAAGGACTCCTTGGACGCTGGCAGATGAAGAGGTATGGAATGTCACACATCAGGTAGCTAGTAAAATATGGCTCATTGCAGGTATTATTGGATTATTTTTTTCTTTTTTTAAAGGCACATGGGTGATTGTTTTTATGTTTGCAATATTGATGATTGCTGTTATAGTGCCGATTGTGTATTCTTACATGATTTTTAAAAATAAAGAAAAGTAGAGGATGGATGAGGTTAGATTGGCTTTTTATGATATAGTTATGATTATAATATGACTCGGACACTTGCCCGAGAAAATGGGGATAATAGAATTTTTATAGGGATAGGTGTGATAGGCTGTGTTAATACAATGTACAAAAAAGTTGTTGGATGTGATAGAGAGAAAACCCGTTTCATATGAAGAAGAAAATTTGTTATTTTGTTGGCATGCGAATTTGATTACCTTAAATCGAAGGAAAACGATAGTCCTTGTAAATGACAAAAACAGGTATGTGGTTGTTTTATATGGACTTAAAGCAAAGGACTTTAAAAGGCTTGATGAGGCTATTTTAAATGCTATTCGCCTGACGTTATTGGATGAATGTATTGATGAAGAAATTGTGGAAGAGTATGTAAGACAATCGGAAGAAATTTTATATGGTAAAACAAAAAATAGTAGTTATGTAGGGAAAATGAATGCGGCTTGTAATGTGGTGTACTTATATGAAGATTTGCTTTTGGATAATACAGTTTATCAAACTTTTGTAAGCAAAGTGGCAAGCCGTTATTGGGTAGGCAAACAGGAAGAAGGATATATATCTCCAAGTAAAGAAATGTTTAAAGATTTAGAGGCTTTTGCAGGTAGACCCATTTTTAAATGCAAGGCAATAGAGTTAAAAGTGACACTTGAGATGGAAAATCATAATATTTGGCGTAGGCTCATTGTCCCTTTAAATAGTACATTTACACAGCTTCACAAGGTACTTCAGGCTGCTTTTGGCTGGCTAGATTATCATCTTCACGAATTTTTCATTTACGGGGATGAGATGCAGGATATCTCATTTATTAATCATCCTTCTTACAATAAAGCAGGGTATAAGCCAGTTATAAATTTGGTCAGCGATGAAGAAGCTTTTGATTACCCAAACGATGATGGTATAGAAATGAGATTTGAAAAGGGAATAAAGTTATCAGAATATATTCCGAAGTACAAAAGGTTGTTATATGTTTATGACTTTGGAGATAATTGGCGGCATTATATTGAAGTCGAGAAGGTAATAGATGATTATGATAAAAATTATGCTATTTGCGTTGATGGGGAAGGAAATGCCCCACCAGAAGATGTAGGTGGTAAGTTTGGCTATGATAAATTTTTGGAGATAATTTCTGATAAAAATAATCCAGAATATGAGGGTACGCTGGTTTGGGGCGAGTATCAAGGATATAAGGATTTTAATATTAGCGAAGTAAACAAAAATATTAAATTTGTGTATGATTCTTTTTTACTATGAAAGGTTTAATGTTATTACTAACTCTATGATAGTAATGAACTATCAAAGCTCTATAGAAAAAGTGTGCCAGAAAAGAATCACTTCAATAGTTGAATACATCTTTTAAGTCTATTACAATGTCTTCAAAGATAGAAACTTTGATTTTATCTTCTTCAGTGTATATGTTTGGCCTGCCGTATCTACCATTTTCCTGAAGCAGGAATACTGTTACCAATTTTATTTCTGGTTCTACTATCCAGTATTCTTTTACTCCATGTTTTTCGTATAAATTAAATTTTTCTACTTTATCTGTTCTTGCAGTGGAAGGAGAAGTAATTTCAACAATGAGATCAGGAGCTCCTTTGCACCCTTCATCATCTAATTTTGATTTATCACATACTACTATAATGTCAGGTTCTACAACAGTCGTTATTTCTTTATCGCTTTTTTCATTACCTGATGGTAACCTTACTCCAAGACGTGCAAAATAAACCTCACATTTTTTATCTTTCAAGTAATTAGAAAATTGATAGACTATTGCTCCAGAAATTTCTTGATGTATTCTTGGTGGAAGGGTGTGTAAATAAACTTGCCCGTCAATTATTTCTATTCTCTGTTCATCTGGACAGTTTAAATAATCCTCATATGTATAAACTTTTTTTCTTTCTGGCAAAGACATAATTGACACTCCTTGTAATTTTTTAAGCAACTCAGTTTTTTGTTTTAATAGATAGATTTTTTTGATTTTATTATATTATACGCCTGTTCTATAAGCAATAAAATATATTTTGTTTTCTGGTCTATAAAGAACAATATTTTAAAATAGGGGTACTGATTTTGTCGAAATATAACGAAATTTTCTTAACATTTTGATTGGATTTTAGTTTATAAAGTGGTAAAATTAAATTAAAATAAGAAGATTTTGATAGGTTATGTTTTTAAGTGAGGGAGAGAGGATGGGGGTAAAAGATTGTAATTATTTGGAGGAATGTGATAGATATTTTGAAGATGTACTCAGCTTATCAAAAAATAGGGGAGTTTTAGGTTATATTGAACTAGATGTAGATGAGATTGAACATATGGCCGGGCTAATTTCTAAAGAATTGGTAAAACCTGATTTTAATATTTCTGAGTCACTTACTATATCGGTTTTTCTTGTATGGATAGGTATTTTATACTATCAGGAAGGAAATTTTTGGATGCCAGTGTATAAAATATTACGATTGCCTTCACAACAACCATTGTGGCAAAGACGATTGGGAGAAATTTTTTTAAAAACAGTTAAGAAATATGGACTGATAGAATTTAAAGATGAACTACGTTATATTATGCCAATTTTAGCCCATGGGTGTGTTCCTAATTTTTATCTTAATGACTACTTTTTAAATGTCATTTTTAGAATGTATAAAGAGAGGCAGGAGTTAGAATTATCCATAGCTTTGGATGAGGTAAAACACATAGTATCTACCTGGAGGAAAGAATATCAATTGTATGCGGCAAGAGAAAATAAGTTGAGAGAATTAGATAAAAAAGAGAAAGAGTTGCAAGTTGCCTTTGAAGTATTAAGAAATAAAGATAAATTGATAGAACTTAGGGAATTGCTAAAAGATCTTAAAAGAAGCCCAGAGCTAAAAGTGCTTTTATCTAAGCCGAAGGGCTGGCTGGAGGAAGCAAGGGAGGAGAGGGAAAAATTAAATACACAATTAAATGAGATTCGCAACCTCTTGGAGAAAAAAGAAATTTTCGAAAAAGAATATAAAGAAATAGAAGATCGAATAAAAGAACTTGCTTATTCTTTTTTAAGTTATTGGAATAATGATTTAGCAGAAGTTATATTAGAGCTTCCTATTGACGAGATTGAAAACAATTTAACAACCTACTGGAATTTTAAAAGAAGGTATAGAGGTTTATTTGGAGTATTAATGAGACTTTTTATGCCAGATAAATATTATAGGATGTTAAATTGTGGGAGCAGGTTGAAGGATGAGTTAAAAAAATTGCCATTGAAAGAGAATTTACTGGAAAATTATTCTTCTGAGACAATAAGGCACATAAGAGAATTACAGGAATTATTACATAGATACAAAGATTTAATAAAAGAGGCTGGGGAAGAGGCTGCGGTAACTACCTATCTAGATGTTTCTAAGGGAGTTTTGGAAGATGTGGAGAGAAGGTTAACTGAAATTGAGAAGGAGATCAATTTATATGAACAGAATTTGAAA
>Ga0208663_100058_pt1 | contig 19941 bp, 23 predicted proteins | sample Wag42014_10_10_FD_187327 | JGI IMG/M metagenome (GOLD analysis project Ga0208663, IMG submission 187327) | Deep subsurface shale carbon reservoir microbial communities from Ohio, USA - Utica-2 Time Series 2014_10_10 (SPAdes) (version 2) ...
CCAAATATATTTACTTTCCTCACCCCAGTAGTAATTTCATTAAAGGAAGAATCAGCTATTACAAGTCCTACTACCATAATAACAATGTACAATAAAAGAGCAAAGATTACAAGTCTCTTTCTTTGAATCTGTTTCTTTCTCTCTCTTGTCCTTGTAAGCCTCATCTTTTATCTTCCCTTCAAGGTATGATAAATCTGTTGTATTTCTTTAATCATTTTATCATAACTATATTTTTCTGCACTTTCTTTTCCTTTTAAGCTTATATTTTTTCTCAGTTCTGCAACTTTCAAAAAATTCTCCATAACTTTTTTCCATTTTATACCTATTTTGTCTAATAATATCACTAGTTATAGTAAATGTTTTTTTATTCCTCCTTCTGATTTTCTTACAATTTGCAATACCTTCATTTTTACCATAAAACCACCTTTTAAGAGATTTCATCAATAACAAGATGTATTAGCATAGGTCCTACAAACACCATCATTGTAGCTGCCGCTACAATTCCTGAATCATTAAAAACCAATGCAAGAATGCTTCCTATAATCGTCGCAACAAAGCATATTCGAATGTAGGAGTGTTTTTTGAAAATTTCACTCAACACTCCAACGGGTTTGAAGAAAAGAATTAGTAAAACACCTATAAGTGTCAACAATACTCTCGACCATATAGAATATTTTATGAGTTTATAATTCATTAAAAGCTTTCTTTCAAAAATTTGCAATAAAGATTCTATGCCATGGTTTTTTACTAAAGCAAAAGTTTGTCCTATGTGAGTTTGTTGAGAAACCGGCCTTAAAGAATCCAAGTAAAACAGTCCTATAAGCATTAAAACTATCCCTATCCCAATATACAATAGATTTCTTATGTTAATTTTTTTACCAGATAAAAGTAACAATGCCACAGCAAAAGCTCCAAAGGCCGTTATCGATCCTCCAACATTTGTACCTATACTTGGAGCTGCAATAAAGTAGAATACCAGTGCGTATATTATTGAAGTTATAGCTAAAAGCAGCTTTTTATTCGAAAAAATTTCAAAAGCCATTGTAGTAAAACATAAGACGGCTCCAATCAATACCCCCAGATACTCGTTTCCTAGGCCATAAAAACGGGCCCCTACGATGACGTCATAGCTTAAAAAAGAATTTTTTAGCAAATATTGCCCTGTCACAAGGTCAATTAGCAAAACAAGGGAAGTAATTAAACCTATTATAGCATAGAAATAATAACCATAAGGATTAATTTCATGAATCGCTATAATTGCTACTGCTGTCAAAAATAATATTCCCACGATGCTATTTGATAGACTAGTATAATTAAACAAAGGTAATAGCAAAAAAGTCAAAGGAATAGTAGAAACAAAAAATAATAGAGGCTTTAAATAGACCGCATACTTTTTTAAAAAAAACAAAACTAATAGGGCTAAAATTAAAATTATTATCTCTAAAACCACATAAGTCCTTAAGAAAATAGGCCTATAAGTGTAATTAAAAACAAGTTTATGACTTTCAGCCAATAATTTGTCTACACTTCCTTTGTAACCAGAATTATAAAGGGGATGTCCCATCAAAAAAGTGGGTATAGGAATGTCAAAATACTGTAAAATTGTCGGCATTAAATCTGTATTTGTGACAATCCCCTCTCTTTTTGTTGTGTCTGAAGTAACATAGCCTTTAGTAAAGCCTGGTCCAAAAAGTATTATGGGGGTTAAATAACTCTTTTGCCCCATATCTTTAGATGGAGGAAGTGGAGTTAAGACAATGTATAAGGTGTTGGGACTGCCTTCTCTTATGACTTTGCCAATAAATTTATCTGCTTCGTATAAAGCCCTTTTTTTATTTCTCTCATTAATTTTATCCATCGCATATTTATGGTAATCATTCGCTCTTAACGTATCCCCTAATTGAAAAACCGTTAAGTCGGGTTTTTCCTTCATCTCAGTATATTTTTGATAAAGCAAATCATAATCTGTCATAATTCCAAAAGGGCTGAAAGGGTCTCTTTTTAAGACATTATCACTCACATCCCCAAAATCTACAATTCCTTTTTCATCCATTACTATAAGAGGTGCATATCTTCTTTGTTCTACATCAGTATCTTCATTACCAAACACAGCAACAGTTTTTCCATTTTGTTTTAAAAGAGTACCTAATAGACCAGGTACTATAATGTGACTTCTAGTTAGGTTATTTCTCTCAATTTGAGCAAAATCTAGATTTACTATATTAAATATTTGTGGCTTCATACCCGTATTCCTTTTGAAAATTGTAGCGGCTTGTTCTCCATTTACTATTTCAGAAGCGTTAAAATTAAGGGAAGCTTCTTCAGAACCTACAGCTCTTGTCCCACAGCCAATTGTCATATACACATTTTCAGGGGACCTACCTCCGTCGGAATTCACCGTCATAAGTCCATATGTACCATTTTCCATGAGATATTTTATATTAGGAAGGTCATTTGTAACGTAGTCATTTAAATTAACTCTATCTACAATAAATATAACTATTTTTTTATTTTTCATACTATTTACTTGTCCATAAGAAAAAGTGCTCCAAAGGATTAAAAACGCCAAAACCACTCCAATTATTCTTGCTACAAATTTCATAAAGAACCTCCTAAATCATTGATAATTACAGTAATTTATTTTAACCTTTTTTTTAATTAATATCAACACTCTTATCACTATAAAACAAAAAGCAGTTTTCACTGCTCAAAATCCTGTTGCTGTTTTATTACTTCATATATGGCTTTAGCCAGATACTTTGTAGTTGCAATTGCTTCCTCTAAAGTATTATAATTACTCCCTAATTCAATCAGTATCGATTTCTCAAGAAGATGCTGGTTATATTCACTATAAGGCTTTACCTGTACTCCTAAAGATAAGCCAGGATATAGCTCATTTAATTTATCACTTACCCTTTTGGCAAATTCGTAATTCTTTCTCCAATCTTCTTTCATTTCCGGTGTCCTTCTTGAACCTATAATAAAAGAAACTTTTGCTATTTTTTCTCCGTTTAAATCCATCACATATTTTTTTCTAAATTCTTGATTTTGCAAACTGCTCAAAACAGGAATAGTTTCTACCCCTGGTTTCATAACAGCACCATAGCCATCTCTATGTAAATCGATCGCCACTTTAATAGAAGGATGCTCTTTTAAAATTTTGCTGACCGTTGCAAAAGAGTTTACATAGGATTTGTCATAGTTATAATCATGGATAGTTTTATCGTGTAATACAGAGACTCCTTCTTTTTTTAGATATTCGGCAAGATAATCCCCTACTTTTGCCACAGTATAATTTAAGTCATCTGTCCTGTCATAACCGTGCTTTGCTATATATTTGTTTTTCTCTGTCGCGGCATAAGCCTCCATGGTATGAGTGTGATATATCAAAATATAGGGTTTACTATTATCTATATTTTTTAAAGCTGGTTTTTCATCTTCCTGTGTTTGAGACATGTTTTTGTCACTTTGTAAATTAGTATCAAGGAAATTCTTATTAGAAGAAGGGTTTATTTGGGCATTGTTATTCTGTATATAATTAGTACCTACCTTTTTAAAATCCACCACTGCTAAAATTGGAAGTTGAAATTTCAATATATTAATAGGATCTTTAACCTTGGCATTTAATAAAGAAGAAAAGGTTAAATCCTTTCCTGTATAGCCTTGCGATGCAAAAGCTACTTCTATTATCGGTAGGCTATAATTTATCGAAGTTACAAATAAACTCTCTAATCTATCATACTCCTCTGAAAAAGAATCACTAATTACCTGTTTATACTCATTTTTATAAGATTGTGTCATCCAATTATAAAGAAAAACGTTTATTATCACCAAAACTACAAACATTATCCTACTTATTTTTGATAAGCTATAATACCTGTACAAAAAGAAGCACCTCTCTTTGGTTTTTATATTTTATAAATATTCCATCAAGAGGTGCTTTAGTACTTTATGTTTAATGAAGTAATTGATTCATTTCCCTTTCTGTAAGACCAGGTTGCAGTGCAAGATTTATTCCTCTGGATATAATTGAAGCTATATTTCGCACCAATAAATCTATTTCTTTAGGAGTAACTACAAGATTATGTACATAAGGTGCCAAAACTTCTTGAATGAGACTGTATTTCTCTTGTTGACTCATATTCTTAAGTACTCCATAAAAAGGGCTTTCTTCTTTGGTCTGTTTTAGTAACTCTTCTGTTAAATATTCGATGGTGTCGTTAGCAATTGTTACTGCATCTACTACTGTAGGAACCCCTATGGCTATTATGGGTATCCCTAAGCTTTGCTCAGTAATTGAAAGCCTTCTATTACCTATTCCAGACCCTGGGCTTATACCTGTATTTGAAATTTGAATAGTAGTAGATAATCTCTCTAATCTTCTCGAAGCCAAAGCGTCAATTGTAATTATTAAGTCAGGTTTTATTCTGTCAACTACCCCTTTTAAAATTTCAGCCGTTTCTATTCCGGTAATCCCTAAAACTCCTGGAGAAATTGCACTGACAGACCGAATTTCATCGCCAAACTGTTGAGGTGCATATTCCTTTAGATGCCTTGTTACTACGATATTGGAAACTACACGAGGTCCCAATGCATCAGGAGTTACATTCCAATTACCTAATCCTACTACTAAAACCTGTGTATTCACTGTTAAATTAGCTATTTCTTTAATTATATCCGCCAAAATTTTCGCAACTTCTTCTTCTAAATCTAAATCTCTTTCAATGAGACCGGGGGCCTCAATAGTTATATAGTCCCCCACTGGCTTCCCCATTGCTTTTTCTCCTTCTTCATTTAAAATTTTGACCTTTGTCACCTTTATGCCATCTAGATGTTTTTCATCTACCTTTACTCCTGGAATCTCTCTTTCTTTGTATAATTCTCTCGCTTCTACTGCCAGGTCTGTCCTTATACTGTACATCTACATCACCTCAACTCTGTAGGTACAAAGGCATCAACCAATCCTATCACAAAAGCAGCAATTAGTGAACCAACTATTGTTGCATGAATGGTAGGAACAATAAACTGAGAAACGTATATAACTACTGCCGCCACGAAAAATCCTACTAAACCACGGCTCCTTGGTGAAATATTTTTCCCTAATATTAATTCTACAATATAACCTAACAAAGCTATTACCACAGCTGAAATAAGAGCTCCCCAAAAGCCTGCAACACTAAAGCCAGGTACAAGATATCCCACCACCAATAGCACAATAGCTGATACAATGAAACGTATAATAGTTTGTAACATCAAATCACCTCCTCTAATTATGATTAACAAATTGACAAATTTTATACCATGTATAATTGTATTTTTTACATTTCGCTACCTCCGCCTCTAAATATAGCCATGTATACCGCTAATCCAAATAAAAAAAGCCTTACGGCCTTAAAATACTGGAGAAAACTCGACTTAAAATTTTTTTTGTAAAATAAAAACGTGTTTACCAGTTTTTAACTTCTTCAAACTTCTCTAAAAGTTTTTTCTGTTGTTTCTCAGGCAAATGTACACCTGGCATCATGTAAAGAATATTATCTTCTTTATAAACACGCTGTTGTAAAAATTGTGCATACTCTAACGAAAACAACTCCATATCCTCTTTAGTTATTCCTTATTTAAAATATATCAATCCGTTTTGTCTAAGAATTTTTAAGTATGTTACCAATCTGGGATAGAGTGGCTCTACCTTTGCACCGAATTTATTTGAAAGTTTGGTAGCAATGTCGTAAACTGTGTTTTGCCCATCGCAAAGCCTCCATACCTCAGATCCAATTTCATCAAGGTCACGGTATATATTTTCAGGAAGATCCCGGTAAAAAAATTTTAGGATATTGAATAGTAGCCCCTTTCTAGCTATCTTAAGCTGAATAAGACCGTCTTTTTTTATCAACCAAGAGATTTTATCGTTGCGGATAGGGGTCATTAACATGAAATTTTGATCTTTTCTCAATAGATTAACCTCCTAAAAAAGAAAAAAGTGGAGGAAGGGACTCCCCTTCCTCTTATTCAAGTTCTACCTTTTTAAAGGATTTCCCAATAAGAGTATACATCATTATTAAGAACAATACCAGTCCACCCCACTGCCCCAACACATTATTTCCAATACCTATGTCGATGTTAGCAGCTACTAATGCAGCAATCAGGATTCCCATTATGCCTTCCCCGGCTATAAGACCCGAAGAATAGAGTACTCCTCTTTCGACTTTCTGTTTCAAAACTTCATCGGATTTTTCTCTTCTTTCGAGAATGCCTCTTATCAAACCGCCAAGCATGATAGGAGTGCTTAGATGAATTGGCAAATAAAGTCCAATGGCAAATGGCAATGAGGGTATACCTAACAGCTCTATCACCGCTGCTGAACCAAAACCAACAAAAACCAAAGCCCATGGTAGGTTGCCTTCTATAATGCCTTCGATAACCATTTTCATCAAAGTAGCCTGAGGAGCTGGAAGATCTTTGCTACCAAAGCCGTATGCATTGTTGAGCATTATTAGAATCCAACCAATAACCAGCCCTGAAACTATAACTCCTATCAGCTCACCAATCTGCTGGCGCTTAGGAGTAGCTCCCACCAGGAAACCAGTCTTCAAGTCCTGGGAGACATCGCCGGCTATCGCCGCAGCTACAGCAATAATACCTCCTACGCTCAAAGAAGCAACCATACCCTCTACGCCGGTAAAACCAATAGCCTTAAAAATAACTGTGGTGAATAGCAAGGTGGCGATAGTCATACCGGATACCGGATTAGAGGAACTTCCAACTATGCCAACAATACGTGAAGATACCGTAACAAAGAAAAAGCCAAAAATAGCAATGAGTATCGCTCCAACTATTCCCACTGGAATAAGTGGAGAAAATGCAATAATTATAATCAGGATTAAAACGCCAAATAAAACCCATTTCATAGCTAAATCATCATCAGTACGACGCTGTGATCCGTTTTCGCCTTTCATACTGAAACCGGAAACGGATTGAGTAAAGGCGTTTACTATTGTTGGCAGTGCCTTAACTAGGCTTACAACACCTCCAAAAGTCACTGCCCCGGCACCTATATAACGCAAGTAATAACTCCATATACCCCAGTGATCGAGCTCGGATATAGGCACCGAAGCCGGATAAATAGCTTGAGGAATGTAATTGCCTAGGTGCGAGATAAGCGGTATGAAAACTAACCATCCCAGTACAGCACCAGATAGCATGTATGCCGCAATCTTGGGGCCGATTATAAAGCCTACACCCAAGAGGGATGGCAGGATGTCACCGCCAATTGCGGCTCCTTTATAACCTGGTATCTTCCATTCTATTTCTGAGGGAAAAAGTTTCAATCCGTCAGCCAGCAGTTTATAGAACGCACCGATACCTAGCCCTTCAAAAACAGTCTTTGCGCTTACTCCACCGACCTCGCCGGCAACTAGAACTTCCGCACAGGCTGTACCTTCTGGATAGGGAAGCACGCCGTGTTCTTTGACAATCAGGAAGCGGCGAAGAGGTATCATCATAAGAACTCCCAGGACTCCGCCGATAATGGCTATGGTGGAAATCTTCATAATACTAGGGTTTGTTTTCCACAAAAACAAGGCAGGCAAAGTAAAAATAACACCTGCAGCCAAAGATTCTCCTGCTGAGGCTATGGTCTGAACCATATTATTTTCCAGAATTGAATCCCTCTTTAGAATACCTCTAACAATTCCCATTGAAACTACCGCCGCTGGTATGGAAGCGCTTACGGTCATGCCCACTCTAAGCCCTAGATATGCGTTGGCGGCACCAAAAACTATAGCAAGAATGATACCGACAATGAACGAAAAAGGCGTAAACTCTGCTATTATCTGATCTGCAGCTATATACGGAGTATATTCATTTCCGGAAGCACCGTTATAAGCTTGCTTTGAGAGCTTTTTCTTTTTTTCCACTTAATCTTCCTCCTTCTTTATCATCTCTTAATCTTAAAAAAGTTAATTAGTTCCTTCTTACTCTAATTTACTTTTCACCCCCTTGTCTGTTTTACGACATAAGGATACGTAGTAAAGACATGGCTGAAATGAAAACAAACACGCTCAGGAAAGGTTAAAACTTTAAGTTATAATTCCTTTTAAATTATTATACCTTTTATTCTAAAAAAATGCAAACGTTCTTTTAATTTAGATTTAAAATTATAAATTTTACTATATTTACCATAGTATTGAGAAAAAAATTTTTTCTGTATAAATGTTGATAATTTCAAACCGATGTGATAAAGTAAAAAATGTATTAATCCTTGAAAAACTATTTCTTCCGTGGTAAAATTAATTTCGATTGAGGAGGTGAAAGTTTTGGCAAATACAAAATCTGCAAAGAAAAGAATATCAGTTATTGCAAAAAGGACTTTGCGTAATAAAATGATAAAATCAAGAGTCAAAACATTTATTTCTAACTTTAATAAAAGTTTAGCCACAGGAGATATAGAAACAATAAAAGAAAAATTAAGACTTGCTGTTAAGGAATTGGACAAAGCTGTCACAAAAGGAGTTCTTCATAAAAACACAGTGGCAAGAAAAAAATCCAGACTTTATGCAAAATTCAATGCACTTTTAAAATCAGCAGCAAGTAATGAATAAAGCGTACCTTAAAAGTACGCTTTTTATCATTTGCACAATTTTTTTACAAGCTCCTCCAATGCCAAACTGCTATCCGCCCCTGATTTCAATGCAATGTCACATTTTAAGCATTCTTTATATGCCCTTTCTAAATCCTCTTTTTTAAAAAGTTTGCTTTGTCTTGTTAGTTCTTCTACTACAAAATATGGCACTCCTAAAGAAGATGCTATACTCCTTTTATCTACAAATTTTCCTTCAAAAGTTTTGATTTTAGCAATGAGCCTCATCTGTCTTATTATCATGGATAATATAATAAGAGGTACTTCTCCCTTTTCTAAAAGGGCGTATAAGACTTTATAAGCTTCTTTTTCTTTCTTCCTCCCTATGGCACTAACAAGATTGAAAATGTTTTGTTGCAGGTTTATACTAAGGACTTCTTTCATTTTTTCCATTTTTATTTCTTCACTGTCAGAATAACAAACCACTTTATGTATTTCATTTACAATAGCATACAAATCAGTTCCTACACTTTTTACAAGGTATTCTGCATCAGATTTGCTTATCTTTTTCCCACTTTTTTTAAAAAAATAACCTGTGTAATTTACAGCTTCTTCAAATGAAAGCTTTTGAAAATACACTATTTTACCTGTTTTTTCTATAAATTTGTAAAACTTCTTCCTCAAGTCTACCTTTTCTCCATCTACAATAATCAAAACTGTTTTATTCTCCGCCATATTGGCTCTTTCTTCCATATAATTCACAAGCTTTTTTAAACTCTTATCACTCAATTTAGAAAGTTGGTCCTCCTCGTTTTTTACTACAACTAACTTATACTCAGAAAAAAAAGGCAAAGTCTCACAGCTTTCAATGATAGCATCTACATACTCTTCTGGATCATTCTTTTCAATAACTATGTAATTCATCTCATAGGTTTCTTCCTTTAAGATCTTTGATTTAAACCTTTTGATAGCGTCTGACAACAAAAATCTCTCTTCTCCGTAAAAAAGATATATATTATGTATTTCTCCTTTTTTTAAACTGTCTATTAATTCTTTATACTTCATTCTTTCACTCCTTAAGAACAGTCCTTATATATGCCTTTTTCCCATCTGTCTTTACAATAATGGTACCATTTTTGTCTGTTCTATACACTATAGACCTTTCTTGAAGATATTTTAGCACTCTCTCATCAGGGAGTCCATAACTGTTTTTACCTACTTGGAGAATACATATTTTCGGATTGGCTTTTTCAATGAATTCTTCTGAAGATGAAGTACTTGACCCATGGTGAGCCACCTTCAAAATATCAGTCTTTATGTCTAAATTCTTTAAAATTTCTTCGGCCGGTTTTTCTATATCACCTGTAAATAAAAACTCCATATCTTTATACTTCATTTTAAAAACAAGACCATTGTTATTTATGGGATTTTCTTCTATCAAATTTGCTGGGTCAGGGTGCAAAACATATATTTCAACACCATCTACTTTGACTTTATCACCCTTTTTTAAAAACACAACGGGAATGTTTTTTGATTTTGCAATTTCCATCAATTCTTTGAAATTATCATCAGTAACTTTTTGTATCCCTATAAAGATTTTGTCAACTTTCATTTGCTGCAAAATACTAAGTATCCCGCCTACATGGTCGATGTCAGTATGGGATATAAAAACTCCATCAAGCTTCATAACACCTTTGTAATACAAAAATGGAAGTACCACATCTTCTCCGACATCAAATGAAGAAATTGCAAATAAGGGCCTGCCTCCCCCATCTATTAAAAAAGTTTTGCCGTGGGGTGTCCTGACAAAAGTGCTGTCCCCTTGTCCTACATCCAGGAAAGTCACTTCTAAATCTTTAGGCAATAGATAATTATAAAAGAAAATTGCTATAACAAAAGTCAAGGCAATTGCAATAGAAATCTTTTTAGTTTTTTTATCAAAACTGCTAAGTAGGACTGCTAAAATCCCATAATACAAAACAATCACATACAAAGGCGGAACAATAGTATTTATACTGGCATAAGGAAAGCTATTGAATAATTTCGTTATGTACAAAATAACTTCTACAACAGGTATATTTATAAAATTTATAAAATAGGACAAGGGAGGAAAAATCAGCCCTATCATAGCCGATAAAAATCCCAAAACGACTGCTATATTCGCCAATGGCACTATTACAATGTTGGACAAAAGCGAAATTATGGATATATAATGAAAATAATACATGGTAAAGGGGATTGTGCCAATTTGAGCAGAAAGAGTTAAAGCGACTAATTCTCGTATTTTGGGATTTAGCATTGATAATTTTTCTCGTATCGGCTTATAGAAATACAAAATAGCTAAAGTAGCAACAAATGAAAGTTGAAAACCTACATCCCACAGCATTAAAGGATTAAATATTAATATCACAAAAGCAGCAAAAGACAAAGAATTTATAGAATTATGTTTTTTGCCATAAGTAGTGCCAATTAAAGCGATAGAAGCCATAAGAGCTGCCCTTATAACTGGCGGATTTGCTCCTGTTAAAATTGCATAGAAGGTCAATACAATTATAATGATAGGAACTTTGTACCTTCTAATGTTAAAAAGACTTAACATATAAAGTATAAAACCTGTTATGATTGCTACGTGCATTCCTGATACGGAAATAATATGTGAAATACCTGCTGTCCTAAATTGTACCAAAGTCTCATCGTCAACAAGTTTATCTCCTAAAAAAATCGATATAACAAACTTAGCATCTCTTTCGGGCATTGAATTTATATAATTAACTTCTGTTTTTTGCTTTGCAGCATATATAACCTTCTCAATAAAATTTAAATTGCCTTTGCCCACAATGTCAACGGCATACCCCTGCACTCTCATGACTGCATAAATTCCTTTTTTCTTTAAAAAGAGTTTGTAGTCAAAACCTCCTGGATTTGTAGCCCTTTTAGGTATTGAAACTATCCCCCTTATACTTACAACATCTCCATCAGAAGGATATTTGCCCCCATATTGAGTAAACAATACTTTAGGTAAATTAGTCGGTTTAACTATGTATTTAGCATATCCCTCATATTCTCTTACCTCCTGCACCTTGCCCTTTATAGTTATAAATTTATCTTCAAACTTTAGATAAGGATTGGGAGAATTAAGAGCATTGCCACTTAAAATTGCACCTACAAAAATAAAAGAAATTAAAAGAAGTAAACTGACATTTTTATTTTTCAAATACCCCCACAAAGAAATAGCCACTGAAATTGCTAATAAAAGCAAAAAAGCAAAAGGATAAAAAACATATCTTCCAATTATTATTCCTAAAGAAAGAGCTACAGTAAGATATAAAAATGGAAATTCCATTTTATATCACATAAACTTCAAAATCTCTTGCAATTTCTATATTTCCAAAGACTTTAATTGCTTCATCATAATAATCCTTGATAGAAATAAACGGTGACAAATGAGTCAAAACTACTCTTTTGCACTCGGCTTTCTTAGCAATTTCAGCAGCTTCCGCAGCAGTTAAGTGGGGTCCTTGCATTCCTGTCAAGAAATTTCCATCACATAGGAATAAATCAGCTTTATTTGCAAAAGATGTTAAATCCTCATTATAGGTGGTATCACCACTATATACAAAGATTTTTTCTCCCTTTTTAATCTTCACAGCATAAGTCTCTACAGGATGCGTCATCTTTTTAAAAGAAATCTCTATTCCCTCTAAATTTAAAGTAGCCTCTTCATTTATAATGTGTAAATTAAAAACATCTTTAAACTTAAAATCTTCAAAAACATTTTCTGGTGTTTGTGGACAATATACATTCACAGGTTCAGTTATCATGCCTCTTGACTTCATAATATCAAGAGCATATCTTAAAACCATCATGTCTGCTACATGGTCAGAGTGCAAATGAGACAAAATTATGTATTTTAATTTATTTAAGTCGTAATACCTTTGGTATCTGCTTATTACTCCACTGCCACAGTCCAGTAAAATATGAGTATTTTCATCTTCTACTAAATATCCGGAAGTAGCCCCATAAGGCCCAGGGAAAGGTCCATGACACCCTAACACTGTGACTTTCATAAATTTTTGCCTCCCTCCTTAAAGCTACAGACAAATTCATATAAATCTTTGTAACTACCCTTTTGTGTCGCTACTATATCTTTTGAATTTCTATTTATCATATAGTCCTCAATCAAAAAAGTCTTCATCCCCAACTTAAAAGCTATCAAGTCCTCTTCCACATCATTTCCCACCATATAACAATTTTCCGGTTTTTTATTTATAACTTTTAATATCTCTTCATAGTATTGTATATGGGGCTTACAAAAATGCATATTTTCATAAGTAGTTATAAAATCAAAATAGCTTTCATTAAGGCCTGCCCATCTAAGCCTCTCTAAAATTGCAATTCTTGGAAATACAGGATTGGTTGCTAAAACAAGTGTATAGCCTTTTTCTTTCAAAATCTCTAAAGACTTCTTGACGTATTCATTAGCTTTAATATTTTTCCCCAATTCTTTGTAATCATTTAAATAAAAGTCTTCAAAAAGTACATCCAATTCTTCTTTTGGATAGTTGACTTTTTTTAAAAAAGAATCAAAAAATGCTTCTTCATTAGTTTTGTTTGGATCTAAATTATTTATCATGTCCATACTGGCACTATAAAGACTTTTAAATAAAAAATGGGGGTCAAATAGAGGAGAAAGCTTTTTTGTGAGACTTAAAAAATACTCATCCAACATCTTGTTCGTATCAACAGGAAGTAAGGTACCGTCCAAGTCAAATAAAAATGTATCAATCATTCTCATCACCTCAATTTCCCTTTCCATATATAATGATATATTTTTACATAAAAAAAAGCAAGGTTTAAAAAGCCCTGCTACACTTTGTTAAATAGTTCCAATCGAGATATCAAACGTATCAAAATATACCCTATTATTATACTTGCAAAACCTTGCACTAAATTACTTGGCACATCAACTAATGAAGTTTTAAAACCGTACATGATTCCTCCTGCTATATAGTATCCTAACACCATCCATAAAGCTCCTATTATAAGAGATACAACTTTTAAATATTCATTAGTATATTTTTTATACATAAGTCCAACAATCAACCCTTCTATCCCTTTAATTATAAAAGTCCACGGTGCCCAATAAGCATAACCTGACAACAAATCCGCTAAAGCGGAGCCAATTCCTCCGGCTATAAACCCCATCAGAGAGCCAAATAAAGCAGAACTTAAGAATATAAAAGAATCGCCCACGTTTATATATCCTTTTGTAGCCGGTGTTGGTATCTGAATCACCATAGTACCGATAGTAACCAATGCGATCATAAAAGCCCCATATACTATTTTTTTCACCTTGTTCTGAGCCATATTTTCACCTCCAACAAATTTATGTATGATAGTTTATATTATAGCATACAATTGTAATGGTGCAATCATAACAATATAATAACAAAAAAAGAAAAGCCTTCTTTTCTTAAAAGTCTTAAAAGGCTTTAGATATAGTTTCCCACTGTGGAATACCTATCTTTTTTGTTGATTATATATGAAACAATCAAATCATCGAGTTTACGACTTATATCAAGCACTTTTTCATAATCAATCTCTTCTTTAGTAACAAGGTTATCTAGTTCTTTTCTTAAAACACTTATCTGTTTTTCTAACACTTCATTACTTTTCATTTCAGTTACCCCTTTTTAAGAGTTCGTATATACAATTTTACCATCATAATACAAAAATTACAATAGGTTTTATTAAGAAACAACCCTTAATTTATCTACTATATTAACCAATTTCTTATAAATTTCTACAATTTCTCGTCCACACTCTACTTTCCAATCATTTTCTCCCTCATTTACCTGTTCAGCTTCATTAGTTAGTATCCTATTCAAGATATCGTCACTTTTTATTTTTTCCTTAATACTCTCCATGCTTCGTTTTAATTCTTCATCTACTTTTTTTACTACACCCATCTCCCTACTCTCCCCATTTTAAATATTTATTATAATATATTCTATATATGTTATAAATTTCCTGCTAAAATTTTAAAATTTTTTACATTTTATTTATTTCGCCTATAACAATACTCAACGCCTTGTCCATTGCTAATTCTAATCTGTCTGGGGAGCCTCCACCTTGACAAATATAAGCGTTTCCTCCGCCTTTTCCGTCAAAAACCCTTAATACCTCTGTTTTCTTTCAAAATATTAACTTCTTTTTTAACCTCTTTATTCTCTTCAAGTAATTTTGACACATTTATCTACTACATGGTATATTACATCATTTTCCTCATATACTTTGTAAACTTTAAAGCCATCAATTATCCCTGTATCACTCGGTTGTCTACCACTTTCAGGATAGAAATAAGTTTTATCTAACACTAACTCCCATTTATCGTGGGTTTTCCTTTTATCTATGATGTTGGCATCAAACTAGGTAACATAGTTATTTTCATAAAAAAGCTTTTCAGTCATAAAAATCATCCCTTCTTTATAAGAAATTGCATGGAAGTCATCCATGCAATTCTTATTCATAAACCTTTGTTCCTAAAGCAGTAGTAAGTTTTCTAAACTCTTCTATTATCTTTTTCGTTATGGGACCAGGTTTTCCATCTCCTATTACCCTATGATCTACTTCTACCACTGGTATTGCTTCAGCAGCTGTACCTGTCAAGAAACATTCATCTGCAGTATACACGTTAAACAAGGAAAAATACCTTTCTTCAAAAGGGATTCCTAATTGCTTTGCTATATCAATTACAGTAGCCCTTGTAATTCCTCCTAATGCTCCTACTGCCGAAGGAGGAGAATACAAGGTGCCATTTGAAACTATAAAAATATTGTCACCAGTACATTCAGCCACATATCCTTCTTGGTTTAGTATAAGAGCTTCAGGATACCCAGCTTTTACTGCTTCAATTTTTGCAAGAATATTATTTAAATAATTTAATGACTTTATCTGGGGATCTAAAGCCTGAATAGAATTTCTTCTATAAGTAGAGGTAATAATTTTTAAACCGTTTTGATACATAGATTCAGGATATAAAGTAATCTTATCAGCTATTATTACGACTGTGGGTTTAGGACATTTATATGGGTCAAGGCCTAAATCACCTTTTCCTCTTGACACTACAAGCCTTATATAGGCATCCCTTAAATTATTAACTCTTACCGTTTCCACAACTTTTTCTTTCATCTCTTCTATCGTCATAGGAATGTCGAGAAGAAGGGCTTTTGCCATACTATAAAGTCTTTTTAAGTGCTCATCAAGTTTGAATATAACTCCATCATAAGCCCTTATGCCCTCAAAAATACCGTCCCCATAAAGATAGCCATGGTCAAAAACCGAGACTGAAGCTTTCTCACTGTCTACAAATTCTCCATTCACATATACTAACCCCATACTTATGACTCCTCCTTTACTTCAAATTAATTTAGCAAAATTTTATCACTTTAAAAGAGTTTAGTCAATGTAATATAAAAAACAAAAAGCCCCAAAATGAGGCTTTTTGTTTTTAAATCATTCAGCTTTTATAGCACCTGTTGGGCACACAGCTTCACAAGCACCACAGTCAATGCAAGTATCAGGGTCAATCTCGTATTTTCCATCACCTTCGTGAATAGCATCTACCGGGCATTCTGCAGTACAAGCTCCACAGCTTATACATTCATCAGTAATGTAATGTGCCATTATTTTCCCCCTCCCTGTATACAGTATGTAGTTCCTCTAAAATTATAAATCATTTACATGCAATTGTAAATAAGCAAATTTAATTTTTGGAATTTAGCAAATTTTTTAAAAACTAAAAGGGTCTTGTCAAAAGATAAAACCTATGCTATAATTACTTTCGTCGAGGCGCTGCCGAATGGTGTAATGGTAGCACAGGTGACTCTGGATCATCTAGTCTAGGTTCGAGTCCTAGTTCGGCAGCCATTTTGGCCCCATCGTCTAGCGGCCTAGGACATCGCCCTCTCACGGCGAAGACAGGGGTTCGAGTCCCCTTGGGGCTACCAATATAAAAATGAAGAAAAAGGCATCCGGTGGATGCCTTTTATATTTTTAATATGGCTTTTATCGCTAAACCTCCAAAAAGAGGTATAAGTATACTTAACATTGTCCCTATTAAATAGTATTCTGCAAAATTTTTATCATCTAACTCTTTATATCTTGCGATGGAATTTAATCCCCTTTGCCAACAGTTCTCTTGAACCAATTATGTCGCCTGTTATCACTGTATACACGTGGTATCACCCTTTCATGGGTTAAAATAATAGTATCACCCTTATAAGGGTAATACTATTATCATAGTAGTAAAAATTATACACTATGTCAATATTTTTGTTATTTCCTCATCTTTTGAATAAAATCTATGGCTTTCTCAATTCTCTTTATAGTTCTTTCTTTTCCCAAAAGTTCCATTATGTCAAATAGTCCTGGTCCAAAAGTTCTACCTGAAATAGCTAATCTCGTGGGATGGAAAAGTTCACCACTGGATATTTGTAATTCCTCCACAAGTTTGCGATACGTTTCCTCAGTTGTAAATTTATTAAAAGGCTCGACTTCTTTTAAAGTCACTACTGCTTTTTTTAGGATATCCACAACTTTTTCTTTAGTAAAATACTTTTTAACTCCTTTTTCCTCATATTCGTTAACTTCTGTAAAATAATAGCTCATGGCATCAGCTACATCCACAAGAGTTTTTTCCCTTTCTCTTACTACACTTACTATTTTTTTGATATAATCATAATCGAAATCTTCCCCAATAAAGTTTTTAGCTTTCAAAAATGGAATGACAACTTCAGTTAATTTATCTAAATCATAATTCCTTATGTAATGGCCGTTTATCCACGTCAGCTTTTGTACATCGTAAATAGCTGGATTTTTTGATACCCTTTCTAAAGTAAATTCTTTTATGCTTTTTGACACATCAAAAATTTCTTCCCCATCTTTTGGAATCCATCCCAGCAATGTTATATAATTTACAATTGCCTCAGGAAGATATCCTTGGTCTCTAAACTCCTGCACAGAAGTCGCTCCATGTCTTTTACTAAGTTTACTTCTATCAGGGGCTAAAACCATAGACACATGGGCAAATTGAGGAATTTCTAAGCCTAAAGCTTCAAAAATTAGTATTTGCTTTGGGGTATTTGACAAATGTTCCTCTGCCCGTATAACATGTGTTATCCCCATTTGGTAATCATCTACCACAGTAGCAAAATTATAAGTAGGCATATTGTCTGATTTCATAATTATAAAGTCATCAAAGGTGGAATTATCAAACTCTACATCCCCTCTTATTATGTCGTGAACCACTGTCTTCCCTTGTTGAGGCACTTTTAATCTTATTACAGGTTTTTTCCCTTGCCTTAAATACTCCTCTATTTGCTCTTTGGTCAAATTTCTACATTTTCCCGTATACATTGGAGGCCTACCTTCTTTTTCTGCCTGTTTTCTCATTTCCTCTAACTCTTCTTTTGTGCAAAAACAGTAGTAAGCCTTTCCTTCCTTTAATAATTTATTTGCGAATTTTCTATATTCTTCTAACCTTTGCGATTGGTAAATAGGTCCTTCATCCCAATCAATACCTAACCACTTCAGTCCTTCAAGTATCCCTTTCATAGATTCTTCTGTCGACCTTTGTAGGTCAGTGTCATCCACCCTTAAAATAAATTTTCCTCCATTGTGCCTTGCAAAAAGCCAATTAAAGAGAGCAGTTCTGGCACCGCCTATATGTAAACTCCCTGTAGGACTTGGGGCAAATCTTACTCTCACTTCACTCATCTTATCACCTCTTCATAAGTTTAAACTATTTTGATTATACTTTAATTGAAGTGTTTTTTCAACAAAGAAGTATTTCATCAAAAATTTGTGGTATAATCATACTATAAACTTAAAAAAGGAGCTGTTAAAATGAAAGATATTGTTATAAACCTTTTAAAAGAAAGAGGAGTTATTTTAGGAGATATGGCAATATTAGTATTAGACTTGCAAAAAAAGTATTATGATGATTTAACAATAGAGGAATGCATAGAAAATTTACATCATGTACTTGAGAAAAGAGAAGTTCAAAATGCAATCTTGACAGGAATCGCTTTAGACAAATTAGCAGAAAAAGACCTGCTAGAAGAACCTCTTTTGTCGATTTTAAAAAGAGATGAACCTTTATACGGCATTGACGAAATTTTGGCCCTTAGTATAACAAATGTTTATGGTTCTATAGGTCTTACTAATTTTGGATATCTTGATAAAGTAAAACCCGGCATAATAGGAAAACTTAATGAAGATAAAGAAAAAAAGTGTAATACTTTTATTGATGATTTAGTAGCTGCAATAATCGCCGCGGCCTGTGCTAGAATTGCTCATTCCAAAAAGAAAGATTCATGATACGTGTTTAACTGTAACATTTTTTGTTCTATGTGGAACTATTTAACAAATACTTAATCAACTGTAATTTTATCCTTTATCTGTTCAAACATCTTAGGCCCTATTCTAGAAACATTCACTATATCCTCTATTTTTTTAAAAGGTCCTTTGCTTTCTCTAAATTCTATTATTCTTTCAGCCGTTACAGGACCTATCCCTGGCAATGTCTGTAATTCCTCTCTTGTAGCTGTGTTTATATTTATTTTTTTATCTTTTGCTGTAGTATCAGAAAATGAAACCATCGCTTCCTCACCTTTTTTAGGCACTTTTATCATCTGCTCATCTTTAACTTTTTGCGCAAGATTGATATTGGTAAGGTCTGCCTCTTCCAATGGACCCCCAGCTTTATTTATAGCATCTATTACTCTTTCTCCTTCTTCCATAAGATAAACTCCTGGATTTTTAACTAGGCCCGTCACATAAACTTTTATTTCCGAAGGTTCTTTTTTATTCTCTTCAATACTATTATTTACCTCTTCTGATATATCATCAGCATTTGTACTAATAACAAAATCATTTTTTAATTTGTAATTTTTATAAATTACATACCCTGAAAACAATAAGATAAAGGATAATAAAACAACTATGGCATACTGTTGTCTCTTTGAAAAATAAGTCATGCTATCACCTCTTTTTACAGCTTCCTTTATTTATTTCTACATGAATTAAAAAATTCCTTTTTATTTTTCACATTTTTTTGGTATACTTTAGGTATGAGCATAAATTGGAGGCATAAAAATGAAAAAGATAATAGCTTCTTTGCTCACACTATTTATTTTGGTAGTGCAAATAACTCCTGTATACGCTAATGTGCCACCACCACCTGAAATTGTAGGCCCAACTGCAGTTTTAATGGATTTTACAACAGGTCAAGTATTGTATGACAAAAATATGCACAAAAGAATGTACCCCGCAAGCACAACTAAAATTCTTACTGCAATTAT
>Ga0208663_100064_pt1 | contig 19080 bp, 18 predicted proteins | sample Wag42014_10_10_FD_187327 | JGI IMG/M metagenome (GOLD analysis project Ga0208663, IMG submission 187327) | Deep subsurface shale carbon reservoir microbial communities from Ohio, USA - Utica-2 Time Series 2014_10_10 (SPAdes) (version 2) ...
CATAGGTTTGTTTTTCTGTTTGCCTTCTGGTATAATTTTGTCAGAATTCATTCTAGTTTTGGTGATCCGCCTGGTGATGTTACTGAATGGCTTCAGGAGGTGATGCCCCAGTTATCCTAACAGTATCAAACTTTACTACAATCTGTTATTTTGGTCAATGTATAGAACACCCCTACGTTTCTCTTCGTATTTACTTTACAATATGTAACAAAAAATTCATTATAATTTGATAACAGTATCATTTTGGATCAAAGTTTTGGATAACTAAAGTTAAAAAGGATTTATCACAAAATACGTAGGGGGTTCCAATGCTCGATAGCCTGTTCAAACCAAAGAAGGCGCTACCTCTAGTAATTGGTGTGGCGTTGATCTTGAGGCTGATTCCCTTAAGGTTTAAATACCTCCTCGGTTATGATCCCTACTTTCACCTCGCCTATATAGAGGAGGCTTTAAAGGCAGGAGAATGGTTTAACTTCTTTACCATAGCGAATGGTCCCTGGGGGTTTCAAATAAAGACATTTCATCCCCTTGGCTTGTGGATGACTCCAGCCTATGTTTATAAGGTTTTAAAGTTCTTTGGAGTTTCCCTCTACAATGCTTTCAGGGTAACCCCGGTTATTTTTGGCGTTTTGACAATAGCTTTCTTTTACCTTGCTTTGCTAAAGTTCTACGATGAAAAGAGGGCTTTTTTTGCCTCGCTGTTCTTGGCTGTAAGCTTTGGACATATCTTCAGGTCAATGGCTAACTATTACAGGGGAGACAACTATATGCTCTTCTGGTACAGCGTTGCTTTACTGGGGGTTGCATACGCTTTCTCCATGGACAGGAGGTTGGGCTATAAGAGGTTTGTCTTTTATCTTGTTCCGGCTTTTGCAAGCGGTCTTGCCTCAATCTTCTGGCAGGCTTATTATCCGATTTTCGTATTTTTGCTCGCAAACGCGGTATTTTTAGCCGTAGGGGCTTTTCTTATGGACGAGAAGAAACTCCTCGATTCTCTTTTGTTGGCGTTATCTACTCTCTTGGGTGCTTTTATCGCCAATTCCTTGGGAGAAAAATTTGGCTATGGAATGCTGCGTTATAACGATTGGCTGGGTAAAGAGGTTGCGGAAAAGTTGGCCCTTGAGTTTGGGACAATAAAAGACGCATACCTTTTAGTTCACGTTAAGTACTTGGTTCCTTTAGCCCTTGCTTTCATAGTGCTTCTCTTCTTTGCAGGTAGATTTGTCAAAGACATTAAGATAAGGGCTGGAATTTTGGTGGGATTTGCATTCTTGGGAGTTCTTGTTCTCTTCTACAGGTTTGAGGCTCTGAATGAGCTTTCTACGGGTTTTGGCGTTTTTAAGGAATATCCAATTCTTGAGACTCGGCCTTCAACCTTTAACGACCTCTGGAACGCCTTTGCCTTGGGTATTTTTATTGCTCTCTTTTTCTTCCTCAAATTTAGACCGAAGAGCGTTGAGATTCAAGACTTCATGTTGCTCGGGCTTATCGTGCCGAGTCTTTACATGATCAAAACGTGGACTAGGTTTTTATTCATAGGATCCATGGGAATTGCCTTGATGGCTGGCTTTGGACTCTGGGAGCTTCACGAACTTTTAAAGCCCAAACTTAAGGGTAAAAGAAGCCTTGCTATTAGCCTAGCATTGCTCCTTTTAATTCCCTCTGCAAACGGCTTTGTGACTCTGGATATGGTGTGGAAGGAGAAGCCATTGATGAACGAAAACTGGGAAAGGGCTTTAACCTGGTTTAAAGAGAACTCGAATGAAAACGATATAGTCCTAGCATGGTGGGATTATGGAACATGGGTAACTTATTATGCCCGAAGGGCACCAGTTGCGGAGATAGCTCCAAATCCTAGTGTTGCGCTTTATTTTCTTGGAAAGCTTGACGAGAACTGGGCTATGGGTCTTGGGGTTGATTATGTGATTGTTTCCTATTACGATTTCCGTAAGTTTGGTGCTGTCGTTGATACCGCCAAAATGGGTGGGTATAACATAACGGAGGAATACGGGCTCGTTATATTGCCCATGGTCTCTTCTCTCGGAGCGTTTGTCTTTCAAAGGGATAATTATAGGGTGATTGTCAAGCCCGATGATAGGTGGAGCGTTGTAGTGAACGTCGGTGGGAGGACTTTAACTCCAGAGGAGGTTTACGTGGAGTATAAAAGGGAGGTAATAAAGCCTGAGCTTCCTTCTTCCAATTCCAATGCTTACCTCTACATAAACCTTAACTACAAGTATGTAATCCTTATGAACGAAGAGACATTCAACACGACTCTTGCTAAGCTATTCATAAAGCCTGAAGAACCCTATGAACTGGTTTACTCTGATGGGGGTATTGTGAAGGTACTCAAGCTGAAGCATCCTAACGTGAAAATCGAGAGAAAGAAGAATGAGATTGTGTTCAGTTTCGATAATGCTACGGGAACAAAGCTGAAGATATGGGGCTTGCTCGACAATGGAACGATTGTGTTTGAGAAGGAATATGCTGTTGAAAACAGAACGGAGTTTAAACTTCCACAAGAAGTGAAAGGAGAAATCATAAGATACGCTTATCTTGGAGGAGGGAAAGTAATAGATAGAGGGATTTTCAGGAGGGATTAAATCTCCCTGACTTCAATGTTGAGCTTTAGAGACTGTATTTTCCCCTCAATCGCGTCAAGAATCCTCTGGGTGGCGTTTGTCTGGACGTAGTCCCCATTTATCGGCTCTGGAAGTGGGGGCCTCTCGTCCTTGAAGAGCAAGAACCAGAGCTGCCACTTTCCGGGCTTATCAATGTTGAATGTGTAGTTCATCTCCCACTGCGGCGTCCAGTTGCCCTCAAGGCTAACGGGCTTGTGGGGTAAAGTGACGTTGAAATAATCCATAAAGTACATATTATGTATAATGGTATCATTCGTCGTGAAGTTATAGGTCAAGTTGACCAGCCAGACCTCAACGTGGTAGGTAACGTTTCTATACTCATGATTTGCTATGCCCAAAATAACTCTGCCTTCTTCTCCCACAAAGAGCTCAGTTGGGTAATCAGCAGCTTTTCCTTCTGGGCCAAGGATGTAAAATTCCGTAAACTTCTCTCCAGGCCTTGGATGGGTTATGACATAGCCCAGGGTTGCTATTGAAGAGATTATTGCGACAATTAAAATCACGGTTAAAGCTTTGTCCAGTTTGCTTGATTTCTCCCACTCAAGCCCTTCTTTGAGCTTTTCAATGCTTATACTTGGAATCCATGGACCAACGGCGTTGGTCCTTCTATAAATAGCTACAATAGCAAAGATGAGATTGAAGACGGTTAGGCTTACAAGAATCGGGGTTAACCTTATCCCCCAAGGCGTGTAGTTGAGGACAAGGCCTATGAGAGGGACTATCGCTATGCTCAGGCCAAAGCTTAAGGCCAATCTTTCAATGTTGTCGAGCTCTTTTTTCTCGGGGAAAAGGGCCGTTATGAAAACATAGCCTGGAAAGAAGAGCACAAAGGCTAAACCAAGGGCTTTCCTAAGCAGGCTATCCGGATAGAAGGCTATTAGAAGGTCGAGGAGAAGTGAGAGCGCAATGATGGTTATTAAATCCCAGTAATCCCTGAGCTTCATTCGACCACCAGAGGGGATGAATAAGAAGAACTTAAAATTCTTTTGCAAAGTTGATCTCCAAACCTAAAAGGAACTTCCATAAGGGGATTATCTTTACCTTTTTGTTTCCATAAACTTCTTCTCCTTCTTCATCTGCAGTTACTATGATGCCTTTTTTGAGATTAAAGGCATCCATCGCCTCCAGCAGGACTTTTATCTCCCTATCATAACTTTCCTTCAGATCCCACGTTACTTGGATAGCTTTTGTTATCCTCAACCCCTCCTTGATAATAAAGTCAACTTCTCTCTTGCCCTTGTAATAAAATAGGTTATTTTCCCTATATTTTCTTATTAGATGAATGGCAACTGCATTTTCAGCCAGCCGACCTAAATTTTTGGAGAAACTTAACGCTACAGATGTTGCCAGTCCTGTATCCACCACGTAAACTTTCTTCGGATACTTCCGTACGTCCTTTATTTTCGGTGAAAATGGTGAAAGCGTGAACACCAAATAGCTCTCCCTAAGGGCCTCCATAACCTCTGCAACAAAATTCGGAGATATTTTTCTCTTAAGTATCCCTGCCAGCTCGTTTCTTAAACTGCTTACGCTCTTGAGGGATGAAAATGAGTTTATTGCCAGTTCTGCCACCAATCTAACGGAATTAGCATCTCTAAATCCATGCCTGAATATAATATCCCTCATTACAATTCCATCGAAGAGCTCCCTGAGCATTTCCCTCTTCAAAAATTCATCCTCTTCCAAAACAACTCTCGGGAACCCTCCGAACTGGAGATATTCCACAAGGAGCCGCTCTATTTTGGACCTGTTACTCAAAAACTCGAGCTCATCTTTAAATGAAAGCCCTTTGAATTTTAAAAATTCAGCAAAGCTTAAGGGAAAAACTTCCAAAGTCAAAGAACGCCCCGTCAGTGCTGTTGATACTTCCGTTCTTAAAAGGGAAGAGGTTGATCCTGTTACGATGATTTGCGCATTCTCTCTTTCCATTGTTCTTCGAACCCATTTCTCCCAGTTTTCAATGTTTTGGATTTCATCAAGGACTATCAGGGCGAATCCATCCTTATTAACGAATGTTCTGTATGCCTGGTAAATTTCATCTAAAAGTTCCAGGCTTAGATATGGATGAAACCGGGGATCCTCCAAATTAACATAAAGAGTTTGCCTCGGGTCAAGTCCAGAATCTATGGCCTTCTTCAAAAACTGCTTTGTTAGAAAAGTTTTGCCAGACCTCCGAACACCGATTACTGAAATAGAGAAGTCTCTAGCTTTAGTAAGTCTGTTAAGCCGCTCTAAGTAATAATCTCTCTCTATTCCCACTTCTTGGCCCATGCCCCAGAAGTTGTCCGCGCTGATTAACTCAATAATCTCTTCCCTTTTCAACATTTTTATATCCCACAGAATATAAATTTTCAAAGTTTTTATATTTTACGGAATATAATTATCATCGCGAATTTTAGGTTAATTTCTCGCCCTCTTGGCCCTTTCTTTAATTTTCAAATATTCTTTCTTTGAGAGAGGAAAGTTCTTTGCATTCTCCAAGAGGGCGTTGATGAACTCAGCTTGCTGGGCGCTCCACACTTCATTTGGTGTTTTCTTGAGCCACTCAACATATCGTTTTATGAAGTCTATTCGCTCCTTCATATCTCGTTTAGAGCTCAAAATCCATCACCCCGAGCACTTCCTTCCAGTGTTGGAGTTTTTTGTGGTCAATGTGATCTTTAAAAAGCTCATACAGGAATATAGCATCTTCAATGTCCTTATCGCTGCCTAGATAGAGCTTATAAGCTATTTGAAGTTCTATGGATGAAACAAACACTCTTCTGCTGTTTACTATAACTTCAACTCTATTTTCCAAAGCTGCCAAGTGAAACTTATCTTTTGGGAGCTTTATCTCTGCATTTGGGAATATCGTGTCTTTTTCACATACTCTAATTGCCTGTTTTTCGCTTAACATCTCAAAGAGCTCAAGAGGATCGTCTGAGTTTATAAATTCAAAGCCATTCTCAAGAAAATCATGGTACAATCCGCTGAACTCCTCAAAAGAAATTGGAGAAATTATGATGTCTATGTCTTCTGTCCCCCTAGAACGTCCGAATAAAATTGAGACATAGCCGCTCACTATTACATATTCGGCATGTTTTTTCAGGATTGAGGTGACTTTAAAGACGAATTCATCAAGTTTGTTAATTTGCTTGTTGGTGAGAATTATTTTTTTCTCTCCAAACACTATCTCCACTTCTTTTCACCAAAGAAGGTAAGTTTTTAGAATCTTAAATAGATTGCGCAATCAAATGTCTAAAAGATTTAGCGTTGAAAACATTGGTATTTATTCAGCTGCTCAAAATCTCATAAACCTTCTTCATGACGATTATCGCAAAAATCACAAGCAAAAGTTCAACCAGTGGTTTTAAGCTCTCCTTCTGCTCTTTACTCAAGAAAAGACTCCCAACTTCAAGGGTTATGAGGAGGCCTATCAACGTGAGGGTTAGAAATACATCGATCGTTTTTGTGGCCAGTGCTGAGATGAGTATCCAAGATGAAAGGAAAAGGAGCATGTAGTCCTCTACATCCATTCCCTAACTCCCCCTCGTTTTTTGGCCTTTATCTCAATCCCATGATCTGAGATGGCAAAGTTCTCACTCTCTATAACCTCATTTGTGCCCTTTGCCAAGGCTAATAAAACTGATGAGCACACGGGACAGGCCGTCTGATTGCATCTCTCCACGCTTTCCCGGCATATCTCCATGTTTGTGGGCTTTACAATGACCTTAAAGCCCCCATCGCCTTCCTCTATGTAAACTCCCCTGGCAAGGTCAAAGGCCCTTAGAACGGACGATGCCACACTTTCGACTGCGTTGTAACCTTCACCATCGAGAGAACCCTCAAAGTGCTCTTCAAACTTCTTAACGAGATCCGCTCCCGTGGGTCTTATAACAAGCCCCATCTGTCTCTCACTGGCAACGTTGGTGAGAAAAACGGTTTCCTCATCCATTCTGCCAAGATCAAGATCGAATTCTTTATGCAGCGGAATGAAGGTTCCTCCTTCAGGCATGTTCTCGTAGGGAGGTATGTAGAGGGCGTTTCCTTCGAGAGCCAAGTCATCAACCATGTTCCTGAGCAGCTTAACGTATGGGAAAACAAAGTTTTCCAGAGCTTCTCTCTTCACGTACTCCTTTGATTTAAATGTGAACACAACAAAACTCAAGAATAAACCTGCAAAGCCGAGATTGATCTGACTCTGATTGGAATTTATCGCACCATAGATTAGGAGAAAGGCACCAATGACAGCCAGAGAAGCTCCCGCCACTCTTTCCACTCTCATAATTTTACCCCCACTCATTTAAAACCATTAACTTTAAAATGTTTCTCATTGTCTTTTGAATTTGAGGAAAATGAGGAGGGTCTTAGCTTTAATCATCCTTGAACTTTTAACTTTCAGCGGCCTTGGATTAGCCTCGGAAAGGCATTTCGAGTATGAGAAGGCCTATGACAACGATAAGGGTATTTACATATATTTCAGCGTGCTTCTGCTTTACTCGGAGATGGCCCTCGATAAAATAATAGCCGAAAGCAATGAGAGCATCCATTATGCAGAGAACGTTGAGGCAAAGCTTAAGGTTGTGCGGGAAGAGATAGAGTTCTACAGATCATTTGGGATTAAGGCCAAAATAGAGGACTATTTGCCTCCTTTTCTGCAATTTGGGGAAGGAATTAATGATATTGCAGAGGGTCAGAGGCTTTTCTTGGACAACATCGAGCTTGTTAAAGAGTTCAGGGATTATTACGCATATTTGAATGCGAGTCAGGGACTGGAGATGATGGGCGAGGGGATTTCAAAGGCCGAGGATGCGCTCGATGTGATTGATACGTTTGAGTTCCTTGACGAAGACAACAGCACTTTAACTTTAGATACTTCCTCCATCAGGGAGAAGCTGGAGAAGATTAAGAAGATGTATTTAGTCTATGGGGAGGTTTTGAGTGCTTACAAGGTTATGCCGCCCGAGGAGGTTAAGGAGATTATTGAGGAGAACAAGGAAAGATTACCAAGCGATACAGACCAGGAAAAGCTGGAGGAGATCATTAAAAAACTGGTGGAAGGGAAGCCCCTTACAGAGGAGGAGAAGGAGCTCCTTGAAAAGGCACTGGAAAGCATTGATGGGAACAGGACAGCAATACTTGTTCCGACGGCCCTAACGCTCTATGCCTCCAACCCAAACCCATTCGTTTATGAAAACATCACATTCTATGGCTATGCACCGGGCTTTGAGAGTGTTAACCTCCACATCGAGAACAAAACAATTGTGGTGAGGGTTAAAAATAACCGTTTTTCCTACGTTTATTCATTCGAGAGGCCCGGAAAGTATGAGGTCTTTGCCACGGGAGTTAAGAATGGAAGCTTGGAAAGTTCAAACGTTGTGACCATCAACGTGTTGAAGATCCCCACGAAGATTGTTCTTTCCTCAGAGGGAAGCGCATACATCAATGAAAGCTTAAAGGTGAATGGCTTCCTGCTTGACTATTACGGAAACGCCCTAAATGGAGAGAGAATTTTTGCTGAGTTTGATGGTGAGAAATTCACTCTCCTAACCTCCGTTAATGGGAGTTTTTCTTTCAACGTTACCAGCAGCGAAAGTGGGAGGAAGCTGGTGAACGTTACATACCCCGGCAGCGAGATTTACGCCGGGAGTTCCGCCTCTCTAGGAGTGATCTTTCTAAAGTATCCGGTGAGGATCACTATAAGGGTCGATAGGGAGAAGGTCAAGGAAGGCGAAGATGTTGGGATTACCGGCGAGATCACCGGTGTTGAGGGAGAAATTCCGATAACGCTTTATGTAGATGGCAAGCCTTATAAGTCCCTCTATGCGGCAAAGGCCTTTGAGGTAAAGCTCGGTTTCAATGAAACTGGGAAACATGAGGTCTATGCCTACTTCCCCGGCAACGAATACTACGAGGGGGCAAAGTCGAATGTAATAGGCATTGAAGTTGTCCAGTTCTCCATCGTTGATTACCTTCTCTTCGCCCTGATTCTGGGTCTTTTGAGCGGCATCGTTTATCTCTCAAGGAAGGTATACCTAGGGAGAAGAAGGGGAATGAGCGATGAAGAGTTCGTTAGATTGGTAAAGGCCCTAGAGGAGATGGAGAGGGCAGAAGAAAAGGAGAGATTGAGAAAGCTTAAGTCTTTAAGGGAGATGTACAGGGAGATCTACCAGAAGCTCCTGAAGCAATATGGATTAAAGGCCAGCACGACTCCAAGGGAGCTCGTGAAGAGAGTGAAAAAGGAGAGCTTTGCCTACCATCTGGAAAGGTTAACCCACCTCCACGAGAGACACTTTTACGGCAAAAAGGCCCTTGATAGAAGGGGTGTTTGGCAGGTTGCTTTATGAAGAAGCGAATGTTGTTCCAATAATGACATCATACAACTCCTTTGGTCTTGGTGAGAGAGAAGGCGTTCTCTTGATCCTTGGGCCCGATTTGAGATATTCCTCCCTTGAGATTGATGAGATCAAGAAGTTTCTGGAGAATGGGGGGACTCTCGTCCTAATAGATGACTTTGGAACCGGAAATGACATTTTGAGTGGTCTAAACTTAACGGCCAGGTTTACCGGTCTCGTTCCCATTGATGTCTTCTATTCAAAGAACTACAACTTCCCAGAGCTCGTGAGGATCTTGGATCCAAGGCTAAGTGTTGGAGTGGATAAGTTGATACTCAACGTCCCATCCGTAATAGCTGGGGCCGAAGGTTCAATTTACACGAGCAAAGTGACGGTCATAGGAAACAACCAGAGGCAACTCCCCATAATGAGCGAACTTGAGTATGGAAACGGAAAGATAATCCTGTTTTCGGATCCAAGTGTTTTCATAAACGACATGTTCGAGAAGAACGAGCCCTTCATAAGGAACTTTGTGAACTACATAAAAGCAGATACGATTTATATCGATGAGGCCCATCACTCCAACTTCAATCCCTACGCCGTTGGAACGGTGGTTATTAAAAGAAGCTTGGACAAGATGAAAGTCTTTTATGTGATTTTGGGAGTGGCAATTCTGGCTATACTCGTTGAGAGTGGCCTGATCTTAGAGGGAATAAGCAGGGTTGTAAATGTGCTGCTAGGCAAAATCTTTAAGGAAAAAGAAAAAAGTTTGGATGATGTGATAGAGGAGTTAAAGAAAGAGGGTTATGATGAAAAGGTTCTTAGGAAGATAATAATGGAAATAAACACCGGAAAAAAGCTGGGTGGTTAAAATGAATGGTAAAGAATTCCTTGAAAAACTCAAAGCTGAAATTCACAATGCCGTTGTTGGAAAAGATGATGTTATAGAACTTTTGGCGGTTGCATTATTGGCCCAAGGACATGTGATCCTCGAGGGTGTGCCGGGAGTTGCAAAAACGACAATAGCAAAGAGCTTTGCGCATGCCATCGGTTTGGAATTTTCGAGAATTCAGCTAACGCCTGATCTATTGCCCGCCGATATAGTGGGAACCGTTTACTACGATCAAAGAACTAGCGAATTCAAGATAAAGAAGGGGCCCATATTTGCTAACGTTGTTGTAGCGGATGAGATCAACAGAGCTCAGCCAAAAACACAGTCCGCTCTTCTTGAGGCAATGCAGGAGGGTCAAGTCACAATAGAGGGAAGAACCCTTCCTCTTCCGAAGCCCTTCCTCTTGATAGCAACCAAAAACCCATTGGAGTACGAAGGAGTTTATACCCTACCAGAAGCCCAAGTTGATAGATTTATGATGAGGATAGAGATGGGCTATCCCGATAAAGAGGAAGAACTTGAAATGCTGCTTAGAAAAGACAAGGGGGAGTTTAGGGAAGTAAAGCAGGTATTCACCCAACTCAGATCTTGAATTTAATGGCTCAGGTTAGAAGGGTCACAACTAGTGAAGAGGTTCTGAAATACCTATATGAAATAATCACCAAAACCAGAAAAGACAACAGACTTTTGGTTGGAGCCTCTCCAAGAGCTGCTGAGCATCTCCTTTATGCTTCGAAAGCCTTGGCTTTCCTCAGAGGGAGAGATTACGTGATACCCGACGACATAAAGGAAATGGCCCCTTATGTATTAGCGCACAGGCTCATCGTTAGGGCCGACTATGAAATTGAAGGAGTTAAGAGCGAGGACGTCATAAGGGAGATTCTCGATGAGGTAGAGGTGCCAGTATGAAAAGAGAGGACTTGTTATGGACACTTTCAGGCCTTGGTTTTGCACATGGATACCTCTCTTCAAATGCTTTTAGTGCTTTATTTGGCTTAGGATTAGCTTTGTATACGCTAAAAACCAGAAATAAGTTTAATCCAGAGGTAAAAGTGGATGTTGAGTTTCCTGCAAAGGCTGAGGAAATGAAAAAATCCAAGGTCATTTTAAAGGTCAAAAACCTTGGAAGTGACGTGAAGATTAAGGTAAAGGATGGCATTATCCCAAACGTAAGAATTGTCAACGGTAAGACTTACATACTTAAATCAGGGGAGGAGATGTTTATTGATTTCTTTCTTGTTCCCGAGAAAAAAGGAGAGTATGAGATTCCTCTCAAGATAGAGATTTATGATTTGAAGGAGCTCTACTTTGAAGAGCTGGAGATTGGTAGGTACAAGCTTGATGTGATGCCTTCCGTTGAGTCGATAAGGGAAGCGGCCAAAGAGGATTATAACTTAAAGATTGGCGAGATTTACAAGAGGAGTGTTTTTCTCGGATTGGAGACACTTGAACTCAAAGGCCTTAGGGAGTATTTGCCAGGAGATGATTTAAGGAGAATAGACTGGAAGGCCTCCTCTCGTTTGGGAGAGCTTATAGTTAGAGAGTTCATGAAGGAATGGGAGGGAGACATTTATCTGGTCTTAGATGCAACCAAGGAAATGAGGAAGGGGCTGAGGAGGGCGAAGATAGACTATGCATCAACTCTACTTCTCCATCTGGCAACGATACTCTTAAAGAAGAATTATCGGGTGGGTCTTGTTATCTACGATGATGGGGGAGTCAAAATCGTTAAGCCCTCAAGTGGAAGGGAGCAGCTAAATAGAATCAGGGCCGCGGTGAAGTTCAAGCCTGAAAAGGGCCTGATAAGTTTAAGGAGCAATGTTATTTTAAGGTTCAGCGAGAAGGGAAGGAAATTCATGTGGAAACTCTTTCCGAGAAAGAGGAGTGGGCTTAGTGAGGCTTTACTTAGCATCAAGGAGCCCTCATATCTAATTATTATCACTGATCTAATGGGCCACACACCACTGCTTTACAGGCTAATGCTCATGCTGAAGAAGAAACACAAAGCCGTAATACTGTCTCCGAATCCAATACTCTTCTATACCGAGGATATAAATGGGGAAACGCTGAAATTTTTGTATGAGAAGTATTTAGAGAGAGAAAAAACGGTTAGGAAGTTCAATACTCTTGTCCCAACAATAGACTTGGGCCCAAGTGATTATCTGAAGGATATCGTGAGGGAGCTGAGATGATCTGGGGAATAATAGCAGTAATAGGAGGTTTGATTTTAGGTGCAAAAGCCATTGTACTGATACCGTTAGTGTATTTGTTAGCAAGAAAGAGTAAAGATTTTGGGCTTATTGCTTACTTCTTCTATGCTCTTTTGTTAATGAACGAAGTCTTTGTGGAGGACTTTCTTTCTTTTGAGGCAGTTAAAGCTATTTTGCTCGGGGTCCTACCTTCTCTTATGATTCTTAAGGAGATCTTGGTGGGAGCGTATAAGTTCGAAAAGCCCGAGATTAAAGATTTTATTGATGTTAAGGTTGGTCTTTTTGTTTTGGCGATTTTAGTGTTAATGGCAATTTTAAAGCTTAGATACGAATATCTTTATACAATCGAAAACCAAACTTCCCTTGTGGCCGGGTTGGCCGTTATTTTTGTCTTGCTGAATTTAAGGAAAGAAGTCAAAGGGGTAGAAATGTTTAAGGTGAGGGAAGGAGAAATATAAGTTTGGTGGGCGTTATGAAAGATATTTTTAAGCCTAAATTCGCTTTGCCTATATTGACTGTGATTGCGCTCATTCTGAGGTTAATCCCTCTGAGGCACAAATATATGCTCGGCTATGATCCTTATTTTCATTTGGCTTATATCGAGGAGGCTTTGAAAACTGGAGAGTGGTTTAACTTTTTCACAATTGCCGGGGGCCCTTGGGGCTTTCAGATTAGTACCTTTCATCCCCTCGGTCTCTGGATGACTCCTGCCTATCTTTACAAGATTTTGAGTGTTTTTGGGGTTTCTCTTTACAACGCTTTCAGAATCACGCCCCTGATTTTTGGTGTTTTGACGGTGGTCTTCTTCTACCTTGCACTCCTAAAGCTCTACGATGAGAAGAAGGCTTTTTTTGCCTCCCTCTTCCTTGCAATAAGCTTTGGTCATGTCTTCAGATCGATGGCCAACTACTACAGGGGAGACAACTACATGCTCTTCTGGTATTCGGTGGCTTTGTTTGGGGTTTCTCTGGCTCTAAGCAAGACCAGAAGGGCGTGGAGATATAAGAGGCTTGTCTTTTATCTAATCCCGGCCTTTGCTAGTGGTCTTGCTTCAGTTTTCTGGCAAGCGTATTATCCGATATTTGTATTCTTGTTGGCAAATGCAGTTTTCCTTGCCGTTGGGGCTTTCATCCTAGATAAGAAAAAAACTTGTTTGACGCCTTAGCTTTGACAATTTCAACAGTCCTTGGAGCACTTATAGCCAACACACTCGGAGAAAAATTTGGACACGGGATGTTTGGGGAAGAGACTCGATTGGCTGGGAGGGCTGCCCAAAAACTTGGAATTGAGTTAGGAGTAATTAAGGACGTCTATTTGGCTGTTCACTTGAAGTACTTAGTCCCACTAAGTGTAGCTTTCATAGTCTTACTTTTCATCCTTGAAAGATTCGTCAAAGATAGAAAAACAAGAGTTGGAGTTCTAATTGGATTGGCTTTCTTAGGAACACTCCTAATTTTCCGCCGCTTCGAGGCATTAAAAGACCTCTCTACCGGGTTCGGGATTTTCAAAGAGGTACCAATTCAGGAAACTCGACCTTCAAGTTTTAGCGATCTATGGAATTCGTTCTCAATAAGCTTTTTCTTAGCCCCGCTTTTTTTCCTTAGGTTCGTTCCAAAAAGGGCCAAGCTTCCAGATTTTCTGTTTTTGGGTTTAATATTCCCAAGCCTCTACATGATAAAGACATGGACAAGGTTCCTATTTATTGGGTCAATAGCAGTGGCACTCATGGCCGGGCTCGGAGTCATTGAACTTTACGATGCCTTAAGGCCTCGCTTGGACGGAAGGAAAGTCTTTGCCTTGGGCATTGGGTTGCTCTTCCTTCTTCCCACGGTTAACGCCGGGTTCTCCCTGAAAGAGACGTATTCCCTAAGGCCATATATGAACGAACACTGGGAGAATGCTTTAACATGGCTTAGAGAAAACTCTAACCAGAATGACATCGTTTTGGCTTGGTGGGACTACGGGCACTGGGTAACTTATTATGGAAGAAGAAGTCCAGTAGCCCAGGGGGGTGTAAATCCCTATGTAGCACTCTACTATCTCGGTAAGCTTGATGAGAATTGGGCCATGAGCTTGGGTGTTGATTACGTTGTTGTAAGTTACTATGATTTTCTAAAGTTTGGAGCCATAGTTGAGACTGCAAAGATGCACCCGAAGTACAATATAACTGAGAATTATGGCCTCCTTGTTTTGCCGCTTACTTCCAAGCTTGGAGCTTTGGTTTTCCAGAGGGGCGATTATAGGATAATAGCCAGGCCCGGGGAGATTTGGGATGTGGTAGTGGACCTTAATGGGCAAGTAATAGCACCGAAGGAACTTTATGTTGAGTATCAGGGGAAGGTAATAAAGCCAGAGCTTTCGGCCTCGAACACAAACACCTACCTTTACATAAACCTCAACTATGGGTACGCAATATTCATGAACGAAGAAGCTTTCAATACCACCTTGGCGAAGCTTTTCATAAAGCCTGAAGAACCATACGAGCTTGTCTATTCCGATGGTGGCTTAATAAAAATCCTGAAGTTTAAGCATCCTAACGTTAGAGTGGAGAATACCAATGGAAAGGTAATCTTCCACTTTGAGAACGCAACCGGAACCAGGTTAGGGATATGGGGATACTTGGACAATGGAACCAAGGTCTTCGGAAAGTGGTATGACGTGAAGGGCATGGAAGAGTTTGAGCTTCCCAAAGAAGTCAATGGAACGGTTATAAGGTACACCTACGCTGTGGGCAAGAAGACCGTTGATAGGGGGATATTTAGAAGGAAGTGAAGAAAGGATTACTGAGGGAAATGTTAATAAATTAAAATCTTTAATGAATTATGTTGACAACTCAAGGTACTATCCCCAGAAACAATAAGGAACATAAAACTGATATCGGTGAGTTTCATGACGGAAGAAATAAAAATAGCCGTAGTTGGGTTGGGTAAAGCTGGTTTGCCACTGGCGGCTGTAATCGCTGATTCTGGATTTGAAGTGATTGGAGTAGATACTGATGAGAGAAAATGTGAGATGATCAATAACGGCATAAATCCAATTCCAGAGGAGCCACAACTCGATGAGTTGATAAAAAAATACGGTGGAAAAAGAATCAAGGCTACAACGGATTATAACGATGCAAAGGATTGCTCAGCCTATATAGTGATCGTTCCCCTTTACATCGATGAAAATAAAAATCCAGATTTTAGAATTCTTGAATCAGCTTTTAGAAAAATTGGCCAAATTCTAAAAAAAGGAGATCTTGTTGTTTTGGAGACAACAGTTCCTCCAGGAACCACAGAGAACCTTGTAAGGAGATGGCTTGAGGAGGAAAGTGGCCTAAAGCTCGGGGACTTTTATCTTGCCTATTCTCCAGAAAGAGTTATGACCGGTTATGCAATTTCAAGGCTTAGGGAGTTCCCAAAGGTGATCGGTGGTGTTGATGAGGAAAGTGGAAAGAAAGCTTACGAGCTTTACTCAAAGTTCATACCAAACTTGCATCTGGTTTCAAGTGCTAAGCTTGCGGAATTCATAAAGATTATTGAAGGTTGCTACAGGGATGTAAACATTGCTCTTGCAAATGAGCTTTTCAAGATTGCGAACGAGCTGGGTGTTGACTTTTATGAAGCAAGAACGTATGCTAACCACGAATACTGCCACATTCATTTGCCATCTACGGGTGTTGGTGGACATTGCATTCCAGTATATCCATGGTTTTTGATAAAAGAGATGGAAAAAAGAGGAAAGTTTAGCTATGCTGAGATTCTTAGAACTGCGAGACATCTCAACGATGAAATGATAAATTATTGGGCCGAGATGATAATCCTCGAATGTATGAAAGTCAAGAAGCCTTTGAGCGAGGTAAAGATCTGTATTAAAGGGATAACATTCAGAAAAGGAGTCAAGGAGTTGTATCACAGTAGAAACCTTGCACTGGCGAAGCTTTTGATGGAAAAAGGTTTGAATGTCTTTGTTTACGATGAAATGTTCAGTAAAGAAGAAATAGAAAAGTTGGGGCTGAAATGGATCGATCCCGAGGAAGCTGATGTTATTTTTGATCCATTTGAACTGAAAATAAATCGAGTTTAAAGAGGCAAATGGAAATTAACTTTTACAGAATCAATGTTACTAAGAATAAGAGGTGACTGGTGTGACATTGCCTTTAGATCTCTCCAAAAATAGCGAAAAATCTTCAAAAGTAATCCTAGTTCTTTTAGCAAAAAATTTTCTGTGGAAATCGCAAGAAGGGGAGTTTTTAAAGATTTATGAAAATCTGAGGGAATTATTATGAAAATCGCTACTATTGTAGGTGCTCGCCCACAATTCATTAAAATGGCTCCGGTTTCGAGAGAATTAAGAAAGTATTTTGAAGAAGTTGTAATCCATACTGGCCAGCATTATGATTATGAGATGAATAGAATATTTTTTGAACAATTGAATATCCCAGAGCCAGATTACAACCTTGGGGTTGGTTCTGGAAGCCATGGTTATCAGACTGGAGAGATGCTTAAGAGAATCGAGGAAGTTTTAATTAAAGAAAAACCCTTGTTGGGGCAGATAAAGAGAAAATACTTAGAGCTGTTAGAGAATTTGAACCATCTGGAGAAACTTACACCTACAAGTTTGGCGATGGGAGAGCTTCGGAAAAAATTGTGGAGGTGCTTAAATGATGAGAGATTACAAATTTGCGTTGTGTCTAACTCATGACGTAGATAGACCATTTAAAAGAATGTTTCACCTAATAGTAAAAGTTTATAACTCTTCTACTAACCTTATCTGCATCATGTATTTGTTCAACATATTTCCTTCCTTTTTTACTAACTCCCTTCGTAATCTTTCATCTTCTATCAGTATCCTTAGATTTTCAGTAATATTTTCAGGTGAAGTATTAATTATTGGATTAAATGGCATATATGATTCCAAGTCATCACGAATATATACACACTGGCTTACCAAGCGCCATACCTTCAATGCTAACCATCCCATACCAACCGATTAATAACTGATCAATAACAATGTCTGAATTTTTATAGTATTCATTACTTTTTTATGTGGCATATTTTCTATTAATATCAATTAACTCTATAGCCTTCATTTTTAACTTGTTAACAGCTTTTATTATATAATCTGTACCTTTTTCGCTTTATTGCTGAGCAACAGTCACAGTCTTCCAGTTCCGTTATATCCCTGTCAATTCTACTGGCTCATTCCTATTAGCGCTCTCTAAAGCTTTTATAGCAACCATCAGAGCATGGAGTCCTTCTTCTCCACTTACCAATGGTCTCTCTTTCTTTTTAACACACTCAACAAAATGTTCAAGTTCATTTCTTAGAGGCTCTTTAAACTGCACTTTCGCCTCTCTAATCCATTCATGATTGTATAATACAAGCTTTTGGCTTATGTAATCCAATTCCGCTATGCCCTCAGTCCCAACTACGGTGAGGGTTCTAACTTTATGAGGAGTAAGCCAATTGGTCTCTACAATTCCAGTGGTGTTTTCAAAATCAAGCATTATCACTGCGTAATCCTCGAGTTGCAGGGGATTCTTTGCACTTCCAGCCTTAGCGTAAACTTTCCTCACACTTCTACCAAGTAAAAAGCTCATGACATCAATATCATGAACTCCTAAATCTATTATCACTCCAACATCTTTGATTTGTGGGGGCAAAGGCCCAACGCGCTTAGCAGTGAGGGTAACAACTTTTCCAATTAAATCCTCATCCAAAACTTCTTTCAACTTCAGAACAGCCGGGTTAAACCTCTCCACATGCCCAACCATTAGGGTGACATTATTCTTCCTTGCCGCCCTTATTATCTCTTGAGCACTCTCAATGCTCTCCGCAATGGGCTTCTCCACTAAAACACTGACACCGTTTTCAATAAAGTCCAATGCAACTTGCCTGTGCAGAGAGGTTGGAACTGCAATGCTAATGGCATCAACTCTCCCTATAAGGCCTCTGTAATCGCTAAAAGCCTTTGTATTAAATTTGGAAGCGACTTCTTTTGCTCGCTCAAAATTAGCATCTGCAACACCGACGAGTTCAACCTTCCCCTCTTTCGCTAATTCTGAATAAATCCTCGCATGATGAAAGCCCATATTCCCAACGCCAACCACACCAACTCGAAGCATCTTGAACACCTCTCATAGACTATTCAAGAAGAAAGCTCTTCGAGTGCGCTTATTATGTAATCTATGTCCTCTTTGCCAACGGCCGGGTGCACTGGTAAACTTAGCACTCTCTTAGAGGCCTCAATAGCATTTGGACAAATATCCTTCGGATAGCCAAGTTTCTGGTAAAGGGGCTGTTGATGAACGGGAATTGGATAATGCACCGCAGTTCCGATGCCTTTTTCTCTCAATTTTGCCAGGAGTTCATCTCTATTTAGCGGAAACTCTTCTTCAACTCTAATCACGTACTGGTGGAAGACGTGTTTTACGCGAGGATCAACGTATGGAGGAGTTAATCCCTCGATTTTACTTATTCCTTCGCTCAAAAGCCTTGCATTTTCAATCCTATTCTCATTCCACTCATCAAGCTTTTTGAGTTGAACCCTTCCAATTGCCGCGGCTATGTTGGTCATCCTTAGATTGTAGCCGAGTTCCACATGCAAATACTTCTCCGCCTGGCCGTGGTTTCTTATTAGATCGGCCCTCTTTGCTAGCTCATCATTGTTTGTAACAACCATGCCCCCTTCGCCAGTTGTCATGTTCTTTGTAGGATAGAAGCTGAACGCTGCTATATCGCCAAAGGTTCCAACCTTTTGGCCTTCAAACTTGGCACCGTGGGCTTGGGCACAATCTTCGATGAGATAAAGTTTGTAGTCTTCTGCTATTTCCTTAAAGGCCTTCATATCCGCAGGCTGGCCATAAAGATGGACAACAACTATGGCTTTTGTTTTGTCATTAATCTTTTCAAGAACATCGTTTGGGTCAAGATTGAATGTTTTTGGGTCTATATCGGCAAAAACGGGCTTTGCTCCTTGGAATAGAATCGCGTTTGCCGAGGCTATAAATGTGAAGGGTGTTGTGATAACCTCATCTC
>Ga0208663_100067_pt1 | contig 18578 bp, 19 predicted proteins | sample Wag42014_10_10_FD_187327 | JGI IMG/M metagenome (GOLD analysis project Ga0208663, IMG submission 187327) | Deep subsurface shale carbon reservoir microbial communities from Ohio, USA - Utica-2 Time Series 2014_10_10 (SPAdes) (version 2) ...
AACACCCGTTCCCATTCCGAACACGGTCCACAAGGGGCCCCCAGACGGTCGCAAGACCGGCTGGGGTGCTAGTTAAGCCCTCCAGCGCCGATGGTACTGCTTTCGCGGGAGAGTAGGTCGCTGCCGGAATTAAAATATTCCTCAGTAGCTCAATGGTGGAGCAACCGGCTGTTAACCGGTAGGCTGTAGGTTCGAGTCCTACCTGAGGAGCCAACTTTTAAGAGATGCGGATGTGGCTCAGCGGTAGAGCATCGGCTTCCCAAGCCGAGGATCGCGGGTTCGAATCCCGTCATCCGCTCCAGTGAAATGAAAGGTTCTGAGCATTTCATAAAGTGCCAGAACCTTTTTTTAGCGCCATTTTGGTGCCCAATGCAATTTAATTTTTTAATAAAGTATTGACATATTTTTATTTTTTTATAAAATACAAAACGAAGTTTATCAATTTTAGAAGGTGAAAATGATGCTAAATGGCAAAGTAGCAATTGTAACAGGCGGCGCAGGAGATATAGGTAGAGAAATTTGTATAGAGCTTGCAAAAGAAGGAGCTTCTATAGCAATACATTATAATAACAGTTATGAGCAAGCAGTAAAACTAAAAGAGTATATAAAAAGTAATTTTAGTTATGCGGAAATTTTTAAAGCAGATGTTTCGGACAGACGACAAGTAGACGATATGATCGATAATATTTACAATAAATTTGGTCGCATTGACTATCTTATAAATAATGCAGGAATTGCCCAAATCAAACCATTTATAGAAATAACAGAAGAAGATTGGGATAGGATGATGAATGTCAATTTAAAAGGTCTTTTCAATTGCACACAAAGTGTTTTGAGGTATATGTTGCCTCAAAAACATGGGAGTATAATAAACATTTCTTCAATTTGGGGTATTTCCGGTGCTTCCTGTGAAGTACATTATTCGGCATCTAAAGGAGGAATAATAGCTTTTACAAAGTCTTTGGCAAAAGAGTTAGGGCCTTCTAAGATAAGAGTTAATTGTATTGCTCCTGGAGTAATTGATACTAAGATGAATGACATTTTAAATGCCGAAGATAAAAATCATTTAATTGAGGATATACCACTTATGAGCATAGGGAAACCCCAAGATGTAGCAAATGCTGTATTGTTTTTATTATCTGACAAAGCAAACTTCATAACAGGGCAAGTCATAACAGTAGACGGAGGATTTATTTGAAAGGCTTTGGTGAAAGTCTTATTTTTTATATCGACTTTTTCAGGAAAGATAGCTCTTCTTCAGACAATTCTCTCCACTCCCCAGGTTTTAGATTTTCGTCAAGGGTGAGATTACCCATTGCCAATCTTTTAAGGTATATGACCTTTTTACCGACTGATTCAAACATTCTTTTTATTTGGTGGTATTTTCCTTCTCTTATATAAACGTAAACTTTCGACACATCAGAAGAAGAAAGAATTTCGAGGTTTGCGGGAAGAGTTTTATACCCATCTTCAAGTACAATGCCTTCATTGAAAGCTTTAATGTCGCTTTCATTGACAAAGCCTAATATTTTAGCATAATATTTTTTTATAACATTCTTTTTTGGAGATAAAAGCTTATGTGCCAAATCTCCGTCATTAGTTATAAGAAGTAATCCTTCTGTATCTTTATCAAGTCTTCCTACTGGAAAGGGATTTCGAGCTTTTAATTCTTGAGGTAATAAGTCAATAACAGTTTTTTCTATAGGATCATAAGTAGCGCTAATAACTCCTTTTGGTTTATTCATCATAATATATATAAATTCCTTGTAATAGATTTTTTTGCCATCAAATAGAATCTCGTCAGTTTCAGTGTTGATAATTAAACCAGCATCTTTTACTGTATTTCCATTTACCAATACAAGACCTTCTTTAATGAATTTTTTAACCTCTTTTCTGGTACCAATGCCTATATTCGATAAAAGTTTATCTATTCTCATTTTTGCCATATAAATTACCTCCGCACTTATTCTATATTGTGATTATAACACAAAACTTTTTGTTATTAGAGTACATGAAAATTGTCGGTTTATTCAACTTACTTTAAACTACTTGAATTATAAATTAGGCAAAGTGCAGTTTCTGACTGATTTTCTGTTCTGCTTTTACCAAGTTTAACTTAATTTCTTTTTTACTATAAATAGTAATACGGATTTTTTTGTTGGTATTAGAATAAATTTTATAACTGTCATTAATATATTTTTTCTTTATAGATTGTTCTACTACTTTATCAATAGCTTCTTCTATATCTTTGTTTTTTAAATTTATATCCTTCAAAACTTCTTTCCCGTCATTATTTAGAGGCTTGTAAGAAATTACCCTATTCCAGCGGTTAATATCAAGTTGAACAGAAGGGTTGATATCCACAATTACAGAAGCAACTACCGTATTATAGACTGCTACAAAATTAAGTTTTCTTGTATAAGTTCAATTTCATTTTCGGCATAGTTCTTCTTGCCGTTTTGTTTATCCAGTTCAAAAATAAGATATGGCATGTTTTTATTTTTTCTAAAGTAGTCTATAAGTGCATTTTTAATTAAAACTCTAGCATAATTGTAAAAATTTCCTTTTTCTTTAGTGTAAGTATCAATCGCTTTGTTGAAAGCAATCATTGCAATGCTTAATTCATCATCATTATGCCAGTCAAGCTTTTTGCCACATACAGAACTGGCAACATTGTATATAAAACCTTTATTTTTTGTAATAAATTCATCTCTATCTTTAAATAATTCCACCCCTGACATTTCTCCTTTCGTAATTATTTACGAAAAAAAATTATTTTTTTGCAGGTTACCCCCTGAAATTCTATTTAAGTTATCGTATATAAATATAAAAGAAAAATACAAACGATTTAGCAAGGGGGTTGATACTGTGAAAGCAAAAAATCTAATGAAAAAAACTACTTCTTTAATAGTTGGGTTACTGCTTACTTTTTCAGTTGGCATTGCTAAAGCTAACGATATTACATTAAAAGATCAAGCTGGAATTACTCCTGACAGTATATTATATCCAGTTGATAAAGCCATTGACGAACTAAGTATTGCTTTATCTTTTTCTGATGAAACAAAAGCTGAAAAAATCGCCGATGTCGCCAATGAAAGATTAGGAGAATCGGAAGTTATGGTTGAAAAAGGTAAACAGGACTTAGCAGAAAAAACCCTCAAAGATTACAACCAGAAAATGAATGAAGCAACACAAATTGCCGAAAAAATAATTGAAAGTGCTGGAGATAACGCTGACAAAGAAAAGATTGAAAAAATAAAAGAGTTACAGCAAAAACTTGAACAAAAACAACAAAAATCCATTGAAGTATTACAGAAACTCCAAGAAAAGGTCAATGATAATGCTAAAGAAACTATTACAAAAATAATAGAACTACAAATTGCTCAAAAAGAAGCAGTGGCAATTTTAGTTCAAAAACGCCACGAATTAAATGAAATAAAACAGCAGTATGAAGCGGCCAAAGAAGAACTGCAAAAAGCTTTGGAAAGTGGCGATCAAGAAGCTATTGCCAAAGCTCAACAAGCTGTTGCCGAATATGAAGCCAAATTAAATGCTGCCAAAGAAGAATTTAAAAATGTTCTTGAACAGAAAAACGAAATTATAAAAGAAAAAGCCACATTAAAAAGACAGCTTAAAGGCGAAATGAAAAAAGCGGATGAGGAAAATAACGTAGAAGAAATTGATTCCGATAATAACAATGGTGACAATGATAATGAAAATAAAAACCATAAAGAAATCAAAAAACAGGATGAAAATAATGATTTCGAAGGTATAGATGAAAATGATAATAATGATAATAATAATGAAACAGATAAACATAGTAAAACCCAAAAAAAACTTGAAAATAAAGAAAAAGAAAACAAAAAAGAACTGAAGTCTCAAGACAATCAACAAAATGACGATGAAAACAAAGATGATAATGATAATGGAGATTATGATAATAACAATTATGATAATAATGATATTGATGACGAAAATGAATAAAGCTAAATTAGTTAATTAATAAAAAACACCTAAAGCATTTGCTTTAGGTGTTTTTGTTTTATCTTACCAGTTTTGGTACATAAGTTAGTTCCAGCAAAATAATAGGCGGGGGTAAAGATAAATTATTTTATAAATAGAACATTATATTTGTTAATAGTATTTGTGATTGCCATAAGCGGGGTATTTGTTCTAGTGAATAATATGCCGGGTGACCCCGCTTATGGTGATTAGAAGACCCAAGGATAGTCAAAATTGACGGCATTTATTATATGATGTACACAGGTTTTGGAGACAGATTTCAAGATGACTATAGGATCTGTTTGGCTACCTCCAAAAACCTTATAGATTGGGAGAGAAAAGGAGTAGTTTTAGATGAACCTAATAAAGACGCCTCTTTATTTCCTGAAAAAATTAATGGTAAATATGTGATGTTGCACAGGAGATATCCCGACATTTGGATAGCATTTTCTGATGATTTAAAAAATTGGTACGACCATAAACCAATACTAAAACCTATTCCAAATACATGGGAGAGTGCGAGAGTAGGAATTGGAGGGCCTCCTATTAAGACAAAGGACGGTTGGTTTTTGATATACCATGCAGCTGATGACAATAATGTGTATAGATTGGGAGCAGTCCTTTTAGATTTAGAAGATCCATCAAAGGTTATTGCAAGGCAAAAAGAACCTATCTTAGAGCCAGAACTGGGTTGGGAAAAAGAAGGATACATCCCTAATGTTGTATTTAGCTGTGGTAATGCAGTAAAAGATGATACTATTTACGTTTATTATGGGGTGCGGATACTGTCATAGGCGTGGCAATATTAGAAATGAAGGATATCAAATTTTAACAGGCTTTTAAAAGACCTGTCAGATTGAAGACAAACCCCACTTTTTCTGCATATAAAAAGTGGGGTTTGCTTTATATTTGGATATAAATTGTCTTGATTTGCTTTAATGGCTTTTTCCCATGGGCTTCTCTATCTTTTGCTATCTCTTCTTCTAATTTCGCTTGATATGTTATGCTCTCTTTTTCTATTACTTCTTTGGTGTATTTTTTCTTATAGGCACTTGCTTTTACATGGGTTGCGTCTATGAATACTTCTTCTGCATTTATGAAATTGTGCTTTATTGCTTCTTCTAGTATTTTTGTAAATATTTTTTCAAAAATATCTGTATTTTTGAATCTCCTTTCATAGTTTTTACCAAAGGTAGATAAGTGAGGTATTTCTTCGTTTAATCCATACCCTAAAAACCATCTATAGTGCCTATCTTCTTAATAATTAAACACATCTTTTAAGTCTATAACAAGATCTTCAAAGATAGAAACCTTAATTTTATCTCCTATAGTAAATGTATCAGGTCTGCCATATCTATTATTTTCCTGTAGAGTAAATACGCTTACAATCTTATTTTCAGGTTCTACTATCCAGTATTCTTTTACTCCATGCTTTTCATACAGATTAAACTTTTCTATTTTATCTTTCCTTGCAGTTGATGGATATGTAATTTCAACAATTAGATCTGGAGCCCCTTTGCATCCTTCATCATCTAACTTTGATTTATCACATACTACTACAATATCAGGTTCTACAACAGTTTTTATTTCTTTATCGCTTTTTTCATTTCCTGAGGGAAACTTTACTCCAAAAGGTGCATAATAAACTTTACATTCTTTATCTTTTAGGTAATTATAAAATTGGTTATATATTGCACCTGAAACTTCTTGATGTATTCTTGATGGAGGAGCCATTAAATAAACTTGCCCATTAATTAATTCTATTCTCTGCTCTTCTGGCCAGTTTAAGTAATCCTCATAAGTATAAATTTCTTCTCTTTTTGGTAAAGGCATAATTAACACCCCTTTATAATCTTCTTACACTAAGTTTAACATTTTTATAGACCTTATATCCAGAGCAAAAACATCACCATTTTTTTCATCCAGCAATAGGTAAATTACACCAACATTATTCATGCCAAGTATTGTTCCCGAATACTGTTCATGCCAGTTAGCTAAAATTATTACTTTCTGACCCGCCATTAATTCGTACTTTCCTATTGTGAATTTCTTCATGTTTATGTCGTTTAAAATGTCCTTATATACATTTTTGACTAGTTCCTTTAAATTAGTATCACAGCCTTTTATGTATGTAACTATCTTATCTTTATTATTTTTTATCCAGTCAACAACATATGTCCAAAAACAACATATGTCCAAATGAGTATTATAAAAGCAATTGGAGCTACAATGCGAAAGAGAATAAAATTAAAATCTGCATGTTTTAAATGAAAAACAACAGTGTAAAATAGAGGCTTTATAAAATTCCACAAGTTATCAAGTCTTAAATGCTTAACTAACCAGATTAAAGGTGTATCTAACCACTGATTTAATTCATCAAATAATGGCATTCTAATCATCCTTTCTTCTTCTCATTTTCTTCCTGAATATGTTTTTTAAGAATTAATCTAATCTGATTTGCACGATCACCTTCTGGAAGACTATTATACCAATCAATTATATCTTTGTCAGCTTTTTCTCTAAAAACTATCTGTATTCTCATGGAAAATCATCCTCCTTGAGTTCATTATATCATACACATAGTATACATGCAATAAAAACATAATATACATATTAAAATTCAATTTCCAGTATACATAAGCTATTGTATAATTACTGTCTTAACATTGCAAAATTTCTCATATCAAACTTTTATAAACTTGCAATTTTTCTCATTAAACATCATAATTTAATCAACAGTCCAATTTGTAGTTCAAATTTGAGTAAATTTAAAAATGAACACGCATACCCGCAGCCAGCAAATTTACATATTTTTTTGAGCATAAAAATCAAGAAAGTATTAAGCATTAAGCCTTTGAAATAAGCATCTTTAACCAAAAAATATAAAAATGAAAAATAAGCGAATTTCCAATAAAAAGTGAAATGGATTTATGTCAATATAGTAGACACAAAAACTCGAAATTTTTATGCTGACTTTTTAATTAAATCCTCAAATTGTTGCAAAGTCTATACCCTATACTACTATGTACTCTCTTTCTATTATACCAAGATTCAATATACTCAAATATAGCAAGTCTGGCAGTATCAAAATCATGGTAAGTAGCTAAATTTACTTCTTCCTTTTTTAAAGAAGCATGAAAAGATTCTATACATGCATTATCATAAGGGTATCCTTTGTGACTAAATGAGTGTTTTATGTTACCTTTGGATAATATATATTCTTGAAATTTGGTGCTTAATGCCTATATTTGATAAGAGTTTATCTATTCTCATCTTTGCCATATAAATTACCTCCAAAAAGAGTCTATGATGTAATTATAACACGAAATTTTGTATTTTTAGAGTATATAATATTGGTTTATTCAATTTACTTTAAATTACTTGAATTATAAATTAGACAAAGTGCTGTGTTCTCTACTTTATTGTGAATATATTTCAAGTAATCGTTAAGATAAGATTATAACAAACAAAATTCAAGTAAAATCTATAATGATTCAAGTAAATTTTGCTTGATAATTAAATTCAAATGATTTATAATCTATTACAAGAAAACGATTTTTAGAGGTGTTAAGTTTGACGGCAATTAAAAGGAAAAAAGTGACCATGAAAGATATCGCTGAAAGGTTGAACTTATCAATTAATGCTGTGTCCCTGGCTTTAAATGACAAGGTGGGGGTGAGCGAAGAGACAAGAAAAATAGTTTTAAAAACAGCTGATGAAATGGGGTATTTTGATGAAAATCCTTCTTTTATTGCTAAAAATCATTTCAGAAATATTTGCCTACTGATTGAAGAGAGAAATTTCCGCGATACTCATTTTTATACAAAAGTAATTTTAGGTATAGAGAATGAAGCAAAGAAAAATAATTACGATATTTTAGTAAACTTCATGAATCAAGATGATTTTCAGGTACCTTCCAGTGTTGAAACGAGAAAAGTTTCAGGAATTTTAGTGGTTGGTACTATTAAAGATGAACATCTGGAAAAATTATTGAAGTATGATATACCAACTGTCCTTGTAGACCATGCTTCATTTACTATAAGTACAGATGCTGTATTAACTCAAAATATGCCTGGAACATATATGGCAACACAATATCTTATTCGAAAAGGCCATACTCAAATAGGTTTTTTTGGTGAAATAGATTTTTCTTTAAGTTTTAAAGAAAGATGGTTAGGCTTTAACGAGGCGATGAGAAATGCAGGACTTAATGTAGATCCCATATTTAATGTAAATCCTGGATATTGTGTAATAGGACAGGTAGAACAATATGTTTTAAGCAAAAACTACAAAGAGGTAGCAAATATTATCTCAAAGTTAGATAAACTTCCTACTGCATGGGTATGCTCCAACGATAGTGCTGCTATTACCTTGTACAATGCATTGAGCATTTTGGGTATTAAAGTACCTGACGATATCTCTGTAGTTGGCTTTGATGATATTGATATATGTAACATTGTGACACCGCATTTGACTACTATCCGCATAAATAAAGAACTTATGGGAGAAAAAGCTGTAAAAAGACTTTTGTGGAGGATGGAAAATCCAAAAGAGCCCTGTGACCATATACGGATGGAGGTTAAGCTAATAGAAAGAGAGTCCGTTAAAGAGATTTATTAACCACGTTTCCAAATAATTTTTAAATATATTTTTAAGTAAAAAAGAGGGGAGAGGTTAAAAATGAGTAAAAAAATTAAAAAATTTATTGCACTGCTTGTAATTGTTTTCTTTACAGCAGGTATTTTTGTGGGGTGTGGGCAGTCAAATTCTACTCAACAGGAATCCCAAGAAGCAAAACAACAAGAAGAGGTAAAGAAGACAAGAGAACTTAGACTTGCGACGGATTGGCCCTATCCTTTCCACGGTAACCCATTTGGCCCAGGAGGTATAGGAGGAGCATGGTGGTTTGCTTATGAGCCTTTTGCCTATTATATTCCTCAAACAGGGGAATACATTCCGCGCTTAGCTGAAAGTTGGAAAGTAGAAGGAAATAAGGTTACAGTAAATCTTAGGAAAGATGCAAAGTTCAGCGATGGCGAACCTTTTACCTCAAAAGATGTGATAAATACGGTGAATTTAATACAGGCTATGTGGCAATGGCCTTATGACATTGAATCTGTAGAGGCTCCAGATGACAATACAGTTATTTTTACCCTTTCAAAGACAGCTTCCTCTTCTTTTGTACACACACTGCTTACAGATGGAGCTATGGCATCCTTAGCGCCTGTACATGTATATGGGGATTTTGCTAAATCTGCTCAGGAAGTGGCTGATTTAGGGAAAAAGATATTTTACTTACAAACAGAAGGCAAAACTGTGCCAGAGGATATGAAAGCAGAGTATGATAAAAAATCAGACGAATTAAGAAAACAAGTGAATGATTTTTCACCCTTTAAGACATTAGGAAAGCTACCGGTAGTTGGTGCTTTTGAACCTGTTAAAGTAACTCAATCAGAAATGGTATTGGAGGCAAATAAATACTATTGGGCTTATCCGCAAATGAAAATTGACAAAGTTGTGTTTAAGAAATGGTCTTCAAATGAATTTGTATGGGCTTCACTTATATCTAATGAAATTGATGCAGCTCATCCTTCTATGCCAAAAGATGTAGTAGAACAACTTTCAACATTGAATCCAAAATTAAATGTGCTTACTGTTTCTGACTTGTCCGACATAGCATTAGTATTTAATTTTAAGAAACCGCTCTTTCAAGATCTGAACTTAAGAAAAGCTATTGCTCATATATTAGATAGAGATAAAATTAGGGATGTCTCTGTATGGCAAGCAAATAGTTATGAAAATTACGCTGACGGTGTATTAAAGAGTATGGAAGCAAAATGGGTAACTCAAGATACATTGCAAAAACTTACAAAATATAACACGGATGTGGCAGCAGCAGAGGAGATTTTAAAGAATGCAGGCTACAAAAAAGTAGGAGATACCTGGCAACAACCTAACGGACAACCAGTGGCTTTCACTTTATCTGTATACGGACCTCATAACGATTGGGTATTGGCTGCAAAGGAAGTAGTTCAACAATTGAACAATTTTGGATTTAAAGTTGAAATGAAATTGATTCCTGAAGGTATGAGAGACCAAGTAATGAGAAGTGGAGATTACGATGTAGCTATTGAATTTGGTTCTGCATGGTGGGGTTATCCTCATCCTTTGACTGGGTATCAGAGGTTGTATGATGGAGACGTTTCTGCTATTACTAATTTCCCTGCAAAAGACAAATATCAAACTCCATGGGGAGAACTTTCCCCCTATGATTTGACACTTGAATTGCAGAAGAACCTGCAGGATGAGAACAAGGCAATGGAAATAATTCAGCAATTAGCCTATATTACTAATGAGTATTTGCCTGTGATACCGCTATATGAGAAAGTACTGCCCATTTATTACAATGATGGTTATAGAGTTAAAGGATGGCCTGCAGAAGATGATGCTATATGGTCTTTAGCACCAGGTGGAATTGAAAGGGTATACGATTTATTGATTACTACAGGTAAATTAGTTCCAGCAAAATAATAGGCGGGGGTAAAGATGAATTATTTTATAAATAAAACCTTGTATTTATTAATAGTGTTTGTAATTGCCATAAGTGGGGTATTTGTACTGGTAAACAATATGCCAGGGGACCCCGCTTATGGCCTGGCTGTTTCTATTGCTCAACAGAGGAATATGCAGATAGAGCAAGCTTTAGAAATAGCCCATAAGATGATGGGGATAGACCCTCATGAATCGATATTTATAAGATATGGAAAATTTGTGTCAAATCTATTAAAAGGCAACTTTGGGTATTCTGCTTTTTATAACACAAGTGTAAATGAAATAATTGCAGAATCGCTACCATGGACTCTTTTTGTAATTTCTTTAGCTACTTTTTTGAGTTTTACAATAGGAATATTTTTAGGAGCTTTTGCAGCACAAAAAAGAGCTACAATTACAGAAGGAATTATTTCTACAGTTTCGAGTATAATACAAGCCATACCTCCTTTTATACTAGCGGTTTTAATTTTGTTTGTATTTTCAGTTAGATTAAAAGTATTGCCGCTAGGAGGCGCTTATCCTGTTGATATAGAGCCTTCTTTCTCCCTTGAGTTTATTTCGAAAATATTTTTACATGCTTTAGGCCCAATGCTTGCAATTGCAATACCTCAAATGGCTTCTTGGACTTTAGCTATGAGAGGTAACACTTCCCAAATAATGGAGGAGGATTTTATAAGGTTTGCAGAGGCAAGAGGCTTAAGAGATTCTGTAATTGCAGCAAAATATGTGAGAAATAATGCGATGTTGCCTTTAGTGGCAAGTTTAGCGATTAGTGTGGGATATATGTTAGGAGGCCAGACGTTGGTGGAATCTATTTTTAATTACCCGGGGATAGGATTTTATTTTGGCAAGGCTATAGCTGTTAGAGATTTTGGATTATTGACTGGATTGTTTACTCTAATTGTAATAGGAGTAATATTAGCAACTTTTATTGCAGATTTTGTTTATGCATTAATTGATCCGAGGGTGAAATTGAAATGAAAAAAGAAAATATTGCAAACTTTTATTATGATTACATTCAGCCTTTATTAACAAATAAAAAATCTTTAATTGGGTTAATGATATTGCTATTTTATATATTGATGGCTACAATAGGTCCTGTTGTAGTACCTTTAGATATGAATTCTAACTTTGCAGAAAGGTATCAAAAACCTTCTTTGAAACATCCTTTTGGGACAGACTATTTTGGAGTAGATATTTTCCAACAAATTGTACACGGTTCTAGGTCTGTTATTTCTCTTACTTTATTAGCAAGTTTTTTTGCCGTGCTAATAGGAACGGTTATTGGTGTTGCAAGAGGGTATTTAGAAGGGATTGCTGGTAAAATCATTGATGCTATTATTATGGTTTTTCTAGTAATTCCGTCATTTCCTGCTCTATTGATTCTAGCTGCTATATTTGTTAATTACAACCTTAATGTTGTTGAAATAGCTCTATTAGTTTCTATATGGTTATGGGCACCATTGGCGAAACAAATATCAGCTCAGGTTTTATCTATTAAATCAAAAGAATTCATAGAAGCGTCAAAAATGCTTAATATGCCGCTTAGTTATATTTTATTCAGTGATATTGCAAAACTTTTAATTCCTTATATTTTCATAAATTTTGTCATGCAGATAAAAGGAGCTATGGAGTTTTCAGTAGGACTTATGTTTTTAGGACTAGCCAAGTTTGATCCTACCCATTGGGGAATCATGTTAAATTATGCTTTATACCAAGCGGGAGCCTTGTATACTGCTAAAGGGTTTCACTATTTATTCTTTATAATTTTAAATATAGTATTACTAATTTACGGCGGAATATTGTTATCACAAGGGGTTGAAGAAGTTTTCAACCCACGGCTTAGGGGGAATGAATAAGTTGAATCCAATAATAAAAGTAGAAAATTTAAAAGCAGTATATCTTGTGAGAGAAGGTACGATTAAAGCAGCAGACGGTATTTCTTTTGAGGTTCCAGAAAATTCAGTTACAGCTATTGTAGGGGAGAGTGCTTCTGGTAAGAGTACAATTATAGAAGCCATGACGAAGACACTACCTCCAAATGGAAGAATTTTATCAGGAAAAGTTTTATACAATGGAAAAGACATATTGACTCTAAGTAATGAAGAGTTAAGAAAAATAAAATGGAAAGAAATTGCGTTAGTACCTCAGGCAGCTCAGCAATCTTTAAATCCTACAATGAAGATAATTGACCATTTTAAAGACACAGTAGAAGCTCATAGGGTAAATTGGAGTCACAATGAGTTAATTAAAAAAGCTTCAGAAAAATTAAAAATGGTAAGATTAAATCCAGAGGTGGTTTTATACGCTTATCCTTTGCAACTTTCAGGAGGAATGAAACAAAGAGTTTTAATTGCTTTAGCGCTTTTAATGGAACCTAAAGTTTTAATATTAGATGAGCCTACTTCTGCATTAGATGTTCTTACACAAGCCCATATTATTCAACTTTTAAAAGAATTAAAGAAAATGCTAAATATTACTCTTATTTTTGTTACCCACGACATAGCAGTAGCAGCCGAATTAGCGGATAATGTTGCAGTTATTTATGGTGGAAATCTGATAGAATATAATTCAACATTTCAAATTTTCAAAAATCCATTACATCCCTATACAAATGGATTGATAAATTCTATTATGGCAGTAAATGCAGATATGTCAAAAGTTAAGCCGATTCCGGGAGACCCTCCAAGTTTATTGAATCCTCCTTCTGGATGTAGATTTCATCCAAGATGTGAGCATGCGATGGAGATATGCAAGAAGGAAAAGCCGCAATTAATTGAGACAGAAAACGGAGCACAAGTAGCATGTTACTTGTATAAGGAAGGAGGAAGGTGAAATGAAACAAGTGATAAAAATAGATCATATTAGTAAAATCTTTTCACGAGGGTTTTTTAAAAAACAGCATAAACTTGTTCTCAGTGATATAAATTTAGAAATTTCACAAGGAGATAGATTAGTTATTGTTGGCGAAAGTGGAATGGGCAAAACTACCTTAGCGCGAATTATGGCTAATTTAGAATTGCCTTCTGAAGGTGAAGTTCTTTGGTTTGAAAAAAATATACAGAAACTGAGGGAAAAAGAAAAAAAATTATTAAGAGGTAAAGTACAATATATTCATCAGGACCCTTATGCTTCCTTACATCCGGCTAAAACTATCTATAAAATAATCGCAGACCCTCTTAGAAATGCTCAAAAAATTAATAGGAAAGAGGTATATGAAAAGACAAAACAATTACTGGAAAAAGTAGGTTTAACTCCTGCAGAATATTTTTTCAATAAATATCCTCACCACTTATCAGGAGGAGGACGTCAGAGACTTGCAATTGCAAGGGCTTTAACGACGGAACCTCAAGTGATAATTGCTGATGAACCGATTAGTATGATTGATATGTCATTGAGGGCAGCAATAATTAAACTTTTTAAAGACTTAAATGATTTATACGGTATTGCCGTTATACTTGTTTTGCATGACATTGGAGCAGCAAAATATTTTACCTATGAAAAGGGAGAAATTGCGGTATTGTATGGGGGCAAAATAGTCGAAAAAGGAAAAGGTAGAGAAGTTTTAACTAATCCAGTTCATCCTTATACTAAAGTATTAATAAATTCCAGCCCCATTGCTGACCCTGAAATAGCTAGGAATAGAGTGGTGGAACAATTAAGGTCTTATGAAGTTCCTGTGCGAACACCAGAAAGCAAGGGGTGTCCTTTTGCTCATGCATGTAATTATTATACAGAAAAGTGCTTAGAGGAAGACCCTCAACTCATTGTTATCGATTCAAGTCATGAAGTAGCATGTCATGTTTTTAGTAAATAAGGGTGAAAAATATGAAAAATAAATTTTATATGTTTCTTTCAATATTGGTAATAGTACTGGCTCTTATTTGGATAAGTTTTTTTCAAAAAAATGGCGTAGAGTTAGTATTAGTGGTGTTATCATTGGGATTTTCTGTTTTCACTATATTATTGATACTTTTATATGAGAAAAAGAAAAAATAGTACGACGGAGGTAGAAAAATGGCAAAATTTGCAGATGAATTTATAATAGGAGCTAATTATTGGCCGAGAAATCACGGCATTGAAATGTGGAAAGAGTGGAATTATGATGAGATAAAAAGTGAATTTATTGAGGCGAAAAGCTTAGGCATTAATGTAATGAGAATAAATCTTTTTTGGGAGGATTTCCAGCCAAAGCCTGATGTAATATCAGAGGAAGCGGTGAAAAAGTTTGACGAGCTTATTAAGATATGTCATGAAGTCGATATGAAAATCGCGCCTACTTTTTTTGTGGGGCATATGAGCGGTGAGAATTGGGATGTGCCGTGGAGAGAAGGTAGGAATATATACAGTGATTCATTTATGTTGAGGTATCAAATTAAATTGGTACGCTTTTTTGCTGAGAGGTACAAAGATGAATCTGCTATTTTGTTTTGGGACCTTTCAAATGAGCCAGATAATTATGTAAAAGCAGAGTCAAGACATGATGCTTGGCTGTGGAACTATGTCTTATCAAATGAGATAAAAAAATACGACAAAAATCATCCCGTAACGCTTGGAATACACCAGGCATCTCTTCTTACTGATAATAATTTTTATCCTGAAGACATGCAAGAAGGCAACGATTTTCTATGTATGCACGCATATCCAATTTATACAGATACATGTATAGACCCTGTAAATTCTATAAGAAGCACTTATATGGCACCTTTTGCTTCTAAACTCACCCAAGCTATGGGTGGCAAAGAAGTGCTACTGGAGGAATTTGGTGCAACTACACTTATGATGAGTGAAGATATAGAGGGAGATTATTACAAGGTGGTTCTGTATAGCCTTCTTGCGAATGAATCGATAGGTGCAATAGCCTGGTGCTTTGGAGATTTTTCTGTTGGCGAAAGGCTTCCCTATAATTCTACCCCCTTTGAAACGCAATTTGGTATAACAGCAGTTGATGGAAGAGTTAAAAAAGCAGGACTTGAAATAAAAGCTTATTCTGAATTTATGAATAGAATTGAGTATAAGGACTTAAAACACAAAAAGTGCGATGCCGCGATAATCATTCCGGATAAGTATTATAGTGCTTTATTTGTAGGTAACGATTATACTCCAGAGAGAAATTTTAGGATTCTTTTAAATAGTTTTATACTGGCAAAGGAAGCAGGTATAGACGTTGAATTGGCAAGAGCTGATGGAGATTTTAGTAAGTATAAAATGCTTATACTGCCTTCCGCTTATAGAAAAGGGCATTTAAATTATGACCAATGGGTAAAAATTATGGATTTTGTTAAAAATGGTGGCACTTTGTATGTATCATACGATGGAATTTCTTTAGAAGGTTTTGATGAGGTTTTTGGAGTTAAAACGCAATATTCTATGGTGCCCAAAAATGAGACAGTATCAATGCATTGTGAAGAACTTGGAATTGATTTAAATTATAAAGCTCTTAAATTTAATAAAAGACTTATTGCAAAACCGACAACGGGCCGTGTAATTGCAAATGATGATGAGAATAACCCGGCAATAGTTGTGAATAAATATGGCGAAGGGAATGCTATTCTTGTTACGTATCCTATTGAGCTCTATTTAAGTTATATGCCCGATGTATATAAGACTGACAGGTCTTATTTGATTTATAAGTATGCTAAAGAGCTGAGCGGAATAGAATACAACGTAAAAGTAGAATCTCCTTATATTGAAGTAAAAGAGTTTGATTATGGCGGGAAAACCCTTGTGCTCTTTATAAATCATGAAGACATAGATATTCATACTAAAATAAGAATAAGTAGAAAAACAAAAAATAATGAGAAAATACAAGATTTAATTAGCGGAAGACAGATTAATTTAGAAAATTTCACAATAGAGGCTAATGGAGTAGTTGCAATTTTGCTGGAAAAGGGGTTATAAAGATGTTCAGGCTAACAAGACTTAGTAACAAACCTATATTGTCGCCAATAAAAGAGCATGAATGGGAAAAGGAGGCTGTTTTTAATGCAGCAGTAATATATGAAGATAATAAATTCCACTTGTTTTACAGAGCCTCTAATAATAAATTTGTTTTGAATACTGAAAAGCCAGAAGAAAAATATAAATTTGTATCCTCAATTGGATATGCTGTAAGCGAAGATGGTATAAATTTTGAAAGATTTGACAAGCCTGTTTTAGTGGGGGACCCCCCACAAGAAGCGTGGGGAGTTGAAGACCCAAGAATTACAAAAATTGACGACAAGTATTACATGCTCTATACAGGTTTTGGAGGAAGGGACTGGTTGGATTTTAGAATATGTATGGTTTGGTCTGATGATTTAAAAAATTGGGAAGGACACAGAATTGTTCTTGATGAACCCAATAAAGATGCGGCGCTTTTGTCCGAAAAAATAGATGGAAAGTATGTGCTTTTCCATAGAAGAATGCCCGATATTTGGATTGCTTATTCTGATGATTTAGTAAATTGGTATGACCATAAGATTATAATGTCCCCTAAACCTTACACATGGGAGTCAAAGAAAATTGGCATAGCAGGACCTCCTATAAAAAGAGAAGATGGATGGCTTTTAATATATCACGGGGTGGATGACAACAATGTGTACAGACTTGGTGCAGCTCTTTTAGACTTAAAGGACCCATCAAAGGTTGTTGCGAGACAAAAAGAGCCTATTTTAGAGCCAGAGTTGGATTGGGAAATAAATGGGCTTGTGCCTAATGTGGTATTTAGCTGTGGAGCAGTTGAAGTGAATGACATGTATTACGTGTATTACGGAGCAGCAGATACCCATATAGGTGTAGCAGCCATTGAAAAAGAAAAAGTAAAATTTTAAAAGGAGTGTATGGAGTGATAAAGTTAAAGAGATTGTCGGATAAGCCAGTATTAATGCCAAAAGCAGAAAATGAATGGGAAAGAGCAGCAGTTTTTAATACTGCAGCAATTTATGACAATGGACTGTTTCACTTGATTTATAGGGCTACTGACATTGGACCTCACGCCAAATATGGGAAATATACTTCTCGCCTGGGGTATGCAGTTAGCAAAGACGGGATTAATTTTATGAGATTAGACAAACCAGTGATGAGCAATGAGACAGAACAAGAGCTCAGAGGATTAGAAGACCCAAGGATAGTCAAAATTGACGGCATTTATTATATGATGTACACAGGTTTTGGAGACAGATTTCAAGATGACTATAGGATCTGTTTGGCTACCTCCAAAAACCTTATAGATTGGGAGAGAAAAGGAGTAGTTTTAGATGAACCTAATAAAGACGCCTCTTTATTTCCTGAAAAAATTAATGGTAAATATGTGATGTTGCACAGGAGATATCCCGACATTTGGATAGCATTTTCTGATGATTTAAAAAATTGGTACGACCATAAACCAATACTAAAACCTATTCCAAATACATGGGAGAGTGCGAGAGTAGGAATTGGAGGGCCTCCTATTAAGACAAAGGACGGTTGGTTTTTGATATACCATGCAGCTGATGACAATAATGTGTATAGATTGGGAGCAGTCCTTTTAGATTTAGAAGATCCATCAAAGGTTATTGCAAGGCAAAAAGAACCTATCTTAGAGCCAGAACTGGGTTGGGAAAAAGAAGGATACATCCCTAATGTTGTATTTAGTTGTGGTAATGCAGTAAAAGATGATACTATTTACGTTTATTATGGGGGTGCGGATACTGTTATAGGCGTGGCGATATTAGAAATGAAGGATATCAAATTTTAGCAGGCTTTTAAAAGGCCTGTTTTTTATTTACAGAAAAGTACTTGACATACCAAAAAGGATTAATTATAATACTTATTAGCAGCCGAATTTCAAGAGTGCTAATATATTTCTCCTCTTCTTAGTTTTTATCGCTCTTATAAATTATATCACTTGTATCACGCCCTTCTTTTGTTTTTAAGTTTAATTTTTGAAACTTCATAAATAAGGAGGGGGTCTTTTATGAAGGCGTTGCTATTGGCAGGAGGTTTAGGGACGAGACTCAGACCTCTTACAGATGACCTGCCAAAACCGATGGTTCCTATCATGG
>Ga0208663_100077_pt1 | contig 17316 bp, 16 predicted proteins | sample Wag42014_10_10_FD_187327 | JGI IMG/M metagenome (GOLD analysis project Ga0208663, IMG submission 187327) | Deep subsurface shale carbon reservoir microbial communities from Ohio, USA - Utica-2 Time Series 2014_10_10 (SPAdes) (version 2) ...
TAAATTAGGCAGCGTAAGCTAATTCTCTGTCTGCGTTTATTTTTACTCCACCGTTTTTACGAGCTGGCGGACAACTCGGCTCGCTACTTTTACCTCGACTGCCCCCGTCGAAACCAGTACACCCCCACGTTATATGCCTAATTGTTTTTCTTTAAAGTGCTTTTCTAATTCTCTTTTTGCATCCCTTCTTGCAATATCTTCTCTCTTATCGTAAAGTTTTTTACCTTTCGCTACAGCTAATTCAACTTTGGCAAGGCCTCGTTTTAAATAAAGCTTTGTAGGAATTAAAGTGTAACCTTTCCTTGTCACATAGCCAATTAGTTTATTAATCTCATGTCTATTAAGAAGTAATTTTCTAGTCCTTAAGGGATCTTTATTAAATATATTGCCTTTTTCATAAGGACTTATATGCATATTATAAAGATAAACTTCATTGTTTTCAACTCTTGCAAAACTGTCTTTTAAATTGACTTTCCCCATTCTAATAGATTTAATCTCAGTCCCCGTAAGTGCTATTCCTGCTTCATAAGTCTCTTCAATGAAATAATCATGATAGGCTTTTTTGTTTTGAGCAATTATTTTAATCTCTTCTTTCGTCAAAACTTAAGCACCTTCTTTAGGGAAAAATTGCCCTACTTGTGTGTCACAAATAGGGCATCACATCGCTATTATATTATAGCACATTTTTAAATAGTGTCAATATATGTTTCTGCGCTTTTATGCTCCGCTAAACCAATCTCTAAGTTATCTTTTTCCTCTTCTGCTAAAACAAAATCTATTTCTCTTCTATCCACATCTACATGAACAACTTTTACATAAACTTCTTTACCTATAGAATAAACTTTTTTACTTCTTTCACCAATCAAAATATATCTTTCTGGTTCAAAATGGTAATAGTCATCCTCCAAGGAAGCAACATCTACTAACCCTTCCACAGTGTTATCGAGTTCTACAAAGAATCCATAATTTGTAACATTGGAAATTATTCCTTTATAAACATTTCCTATTCTATTTGCCATGTACTCTACTTTCTTTAATTCTTCTATTTCTCTTTCTGCAGTTTCTGCTGCTCTTTCTCTCTCAGAAGATTTTATAGCAATGTCATTTAAAATTCTGTTGTAATGACGTTGTCTTTTTTCTGTTAATCTTCCATTTATGTATTCTTTGATTATCCTGTGAATTATAAGGTCAGGATATCTCCTTATGGGGGAAGTAAAGTGAGTATAATATTGGGTCGCCAAAGCATAATGGCCAATGTCTTCTGGACTGTATCTTGCTCTTTTTAAAGACCTTAAAAGCAAAGTTTCTACAACTCTTTGCTCGCTCTTTCCTCTCACTTGTCTTATTAACTCTTGCAAAGACTTCGGATGTATTTGTCCTCCTTCAATTCCTTTTATATGATAGCCTAAATTGTGAATAAATTTATTAAAAGCAATCAACTTTTCTATATCCGGATGTTCATGAATTCTATAAACAAAAGGTACATTTAACCAATGCATGTGCTCTGCTACCGTTTCATTAGCTGCTAACATAAATTCTTCAATTATCCTATGAGCTATATTCCTTTCGACTTTTACAATATCTATTGGCCTGCCCTTCTCGTCTACTATTACTTTAGCTTCAGGAAAATCAAAATCTACACTACCTCTTCTTTTCCTTTTCTCCAGTAACACTAGAGCTAATTCTTTCATTATTTTAAAATCTTCCAATAAATATTGATACCTCTTTTTTAATTCTTCATGATTTTCTTCTAAAAGTTTGTAAACATTTGTATATGTCATTCTCTCTTTACTCTTTATAATACTTTCAAAAATTTCATGGTCTACAACTTCTCCTTGAGAGTTTATTTTCATTTTAACAGTGAGAGTCAGTCTTTCTTCCTGTGGGTTTAGACTACAAATACCATTAGATAACTTAGGTGGTAACATTGGTATTACTCTATCAATGAAATATACACTGCATCCTCTTTTTAATGCTTCTTTATCTAAATGAGAACCCTCTTTTACGTAATGGCTTACGTCTGCAATGCTCACATACAATATATAATTGCCATCCGAAAGTTTTTGTACACATACTGCGTCGTCCAAATCTTTTGCATCTTCTCCATCAATGGTAACAAAATTTAAGTTAGTCAAATCGACTCTTCTTTTTAGCTCTTCTTCAGGAATTTCTGTAGGTATATCTTCTGCTTCTTTTAAAACCTCTTTAGGAAAAACTTCAGGAATATCATATTCCCTTATAATGGACATTACATCTATACCAGGGTCTCCTTTATACCCCAATACTTCTATAATCTCTCCTTCGGGACTTCGTCTTCCTTCAGGCCATTTGGTAATTCTGACAACAACTTTCATACCAGTTTTTGCGCCTTTATCTTCTCCTTTAGGAATAAATATATCTTGGTGAATCTTTTTATTGTCAGGCACCACAAATCCAAAATTTTTGTTTTTTTCATAAGTTCCAACAATAGTCGCATTTGCTCTTTTGAGAATTTTTACAACTTCTCCTTCTTCACTCTTTCCATCAACTCTCTTTGTAACTCTTACCAGAACAGTATCATCATGCATTGCACCATTCATACCACTTACAGGTATGAATATGTCCTTTATATTGCTATCTTCTGGAATTAAAAAACCATAGCCTCTTGAATGAAATTCAATCTTACCTTTGACCAAATCTAATCTTTCGGGAATAGCATATTTGCCTCGTTTTGTTTTAAAAACGAGGCCTTCTTTTTCCATTTCCTTTAATATCGATTCTAAAATATTTCTTTGACTGTAATCTATATCCAAAAATTTCATTATTTCTTCTATCTTAGAAGGTTTATAATTTTCCTCATTCATTAGTTCTAAAAGTTTTTCCTTCACATTCATTTCCATTCCTCACAATCCTATCTGTGGTGCTATTTTTTTCATCTCATTAAGAGCAATCTCTAAAAATTCGTCTAAAGAAATTCCAAATTCTTCACAAGTTTTGATCTGGTCACGATTTGCTCCTTTAGCAAAAGTCTTGTCTTTAAACTTTTTCTTTACCGATTTTAGCTGAACCTCTTCTAATTTTTTAGAAGGCATCACATAAGCTGTTGCAGTAATTAAACCCGATAAAGGATCTACTGCAAAAAGGGCTTTGTCCAGTAGAGATTTTCTCTCAATATCATGAATTTCATTATGGGCCATAACTGCATGTACTATTTCCTCATCAAGACCATGTTCTCTTAAAATTTCTCCACCCTTTATACTGTGTAACTCTGGATTATCTTTAGTTTCCTGGTAGTCTATGTCATGTAATATCCCTGTAACAACCCATCTTTCAACATCTTGTCCTAATCTTTCAGCTAAACCTCCCATTATAGCACCTGTAGCTATCATGTGATTTATCAGAGTCTCATCAGATACGTATTCTTTGACAAGTGCTAAGGCTGTGTTTCTATCCATTTTAATTCCTCCCGGTATTAAAGTTACCAATTTTACTTAATATTATAACATGAATTTTCAAAAAAAAATAACTTTAAAATACTCGAAGGCAGCAAATTGATTTGCTGCCTTCGAAATAATTATTTATTATCGTATTTTATTGCCGCTTGAGCAGCAGCCAACCTTGCAATAGGCACTCTGTATGGTGAACAGGAGACATAATCAAGCCCTATCTTGTGGCAGAATTCAATAGAAGATGGGTCCCCACCGTGCTCGCCACATATACCTACTTCAAGGTCAGGTCTTGTCTGTTTTCCAAGTTTAGTACCCATTTCTACTAACTTGCCAACGCCTTCTTGGTCAAGTTTAGCAAATGGATCAAATTCATATATTTTCTTTTCATAGTAGGTTTCAAGGAACTTGCCAGCGTCATCTCTTGAAAAACCAAAAGTCATCTGAGTCAAATCATTAGTACCAAAGGAGAAGAACTCAGCTTCTTTGGCTATTTGGTCAGCTGTAAGAGCTGCTCTTGGTACCTCTATCATTGTTCCTACAAGGTATTTTATTTCAACATTGTTTTCTTTTATAACTTCGTCAGCTACTTTTACTATTATGTCTTTAAGATATTTAAGCTCTTTAAGTTCACCTACAAGTGGTATCATAATTTGCGGTTTTACGTCTTTGCCTGTTCTCTTTTTGACGTTTATAGCAGCTTCTATTATAGCCCTTGTTTGCATTTCGGCAATTTCTGGATAAGTTACAGCTAATCTACAGCCCCTATGACCTAACATTGGGTTAAACTCTTTTAAGCTTTCTACTGTTGATTTTAGTTCTTCAAAAGTTATACCCATATTTTCTGCAAGTTCTTTAATTTCTTCATCTTTATGTGGTAAAAATTCATGCAATGGTGGATCCAAAAGACGTATAGTAACAGGGAAGTCACCCATCACTTCAAATAAACCTTCAAAGTCGGACCTTTGCATAGGCAACAGTTTTTCTAGTGCTTTTCTCCTTTGTTCTTCTGTCTTTGAAACAATCATTTCTCTCATAGCAGGAATTCTGTCTTCATCAAAGAACATATGCTCTGTCCTGCAAAGACCTATCCCTTCAGCCCCAAACTGAACCGCAACTTTGGCATCTCTTGGTATATCCGCATTAGTTTTTACTTTTAATTTTCTATATTTATCTGCCCACCTCATGAGAGTTGCAAAATCTCCAGTTATTTCAGGTGTAACAGTCTTTATTTCTCCAATATAAACATTACCTGTACTACCATCTATTGATATGTAGTCTCCCTCATGAACTTCTATATCACCAATTCTCATTACTTTTGCTTGCTCGTCTATCTTCGCATCACCACAACCTACTACGCAAGCTGTACCCATACCTCTTGCCACAACAGCCGCATGAGATGTCATACCGCCACGAGTCGTAAGTATTCCTTGTGCTACAGACATACCTTCAATGTCGTCTGGAGATGTCTCTGTTCTTACTAAAATTACTTTTTCTCCTCTTGCTTTTGCAGCTTCTACTGCCTCACCAGCGGTGAAATATACTTTACCAGATGCAGCACCAGGAGATGCAGGCAAACCTTTTGCCACCGGTTTTGCAGCTTTTAGAGCTTTAGGCTCAAAAGTAGGATGTAATAACTGGTCTAATTGCTTGGGATCTACTCTCAAAACTGCTGTCTTTTCATCTATTAAGCCTTCAGCCACTAAATCTACAGCTACTTTCAAAGCTGCCTGAGCAGTTCTCTTTCCGTTTCTTGTCTGCAAGATGTAGAGTTTGCCTTTTTCAATAGTAAACTCTATGTCCTGCATGTCTTTGTAGTGTTTCTCTAATTTTTCAGCAATTTCTACAAACTGGTTATAGACTTCTGGCATAGTCTCTTTCAAAGTTGAAATTGGCTGAGGCGTTCTAATACCTGCAACAACGTCTTCTCCTTGAGCATTCATCAAGAATTCGCCAAATAAAGCTTTTTCACCCGTTGCAGGATTTCTTGTGAAAGCAACGCCTGTACCGGAATCATTACCCATGTTACCAAATACCATCGATTGAACATTTACTGCTGTACCCCAATCACTTGGTATGTCGTTAAGTCTTCTGTAAACTATTGCCCTTGGATTATCCCAAGACCTAAATACCGCTTTTACAGCTTCTAAAAGTTGTTCTTTTGGATCTTGTGGGAAGTCTACCCCCATTTCTTTTTTGTAAAGTTCTTTGAATCTTTTTACTACTTCTTTGAGGTTTTCAGCTGTTAAATCTGTATCAAATTTTGCACCATTTTCTTCTTTTACTTCGTCTAAAATAGCCTCAAATTTATTCTTATCAATTCCCATTACAACATCTGAGAACATTTGAATAAACCTTCTATAGCTGTCATAGGCAAATCTTTCATTGTTTGTAGCTTTAGCAAGGCCTTCTACTGTCTCATCGTTTAAACCAAGGTTTAAAATAGTATCCATCATACCTGGCATTGAAACTCTCGCACCAGACCTTACTGATACCAATAAAGTATTTGTTGGGTCTCCAAATTTTTTACCTGTAATCTCTTCTAATTTAGCCATATATTCATAGATTTGTTCAACAATTTCTGGAGCTATAGTCTTACCATCTTGATAGTACCTTGTACAAGCTTCAGTGGTGACTGTAAATCCTTGGGGAACAGGTAAACCCAACTTCGTCATTTCAGCAAGGTTTGCGCCTTTCCCTCCTAAGAGGTCTCTCATTGAAGCATCGCCTTCACTAAATAAATACACATACTTTTTACTCATGAAATCTCTCCTCCTTTTAATACGTTTAATATAACATTAGCTGTTTCCTCTACAGCTTTATTTGTAACATCGATTACAGTACACCCTAATTTTTTCATCACCCCCTCAGCATATTTTATCTCTTTTTTAACCCTTTCTTCAGAAGCGTATATAGCATTAGCGTCAAGACCGAGAGATTTTAATCTCTCTTTTCTTATTTTTACCAAAACTTTAGGGTCTATAGTCAACCCAAATATTTTCTTAGGGTTGATTTCAAATAGTTCTTGAGGTGGTTCAATTTCTGGCACTAATGGTAAATTAGCGGCTTTTATGTATTTATGAGCTAGGTACATGCACAAAGGTGTTTTGGATGTTCTAGAAACCCCTATAACAACTACATCTGCCAATAATATACCCATTGCATCTTTGCCATCATCATATTTTACAGCAAATTCTATTACTTCAATCTTTTTTAAATAATCCTCTTTGCTATTTTTTGCTAAATTGGTATGGGGGGATATACCAGTACTATCTTCAATAGCATTTATCACCGGTCCCATTACATCTACTATTTTTATGCCAAATTTCTGTGCTTTTTTAAGAAGATAATCTTTTAATTCTGGAACCACCATAGTATGGATTATAATGCTACTTGCATCATTTGCTGCTTCCATAATAATTTCTTCTATTTGATTTTTATCACCCACATAAGGATATTTTTTTATTTTTTCTATAAAAGTATCAAAATGCGCAGCAGCAATACTCGCAATGTTTTCTGCTGTATCTACGTTAGAATCTGAAACCAAGTAAATTGATACTCCTTCTTCCATTCAATAAATCCCCCTAACTTTCCCCAAGCTTTACAAACAATTAGCTATATTAGTAATCCCTCTTTCTATCACTTCGTACTGCAGCATCTATTCAGGAAGACTCTCTACCCAGTGCTCCATAATTTTAACCGCTAAATTATACACAAGTTTATTATCATAAGTTGTAACCATGTTAGGCATACGGGTCATAATTATTCCCACCGGGACCTTACGTTTTTCATGAGACAGCACCGGCTAAAAATCCTCCATTTTTTTTATTCTCTTTATATATTTTTTATAAACGTTTTCTATTGGTTTATTACTTTAGCATAATTATATCATAAGTTTATGAGATAACCAACTTTCTTTTTCGTTTACTTTATATTATAACACAGAATATTATACCACAAAAGCTAAAAAAATCAGGCAAAAGCCTGATTTTTTCGGTTGTACTTTACATTACCTTCTCTGATTCTTTTAAAAATTTAACCTTTCTTCAAGATATTTCTCTACTTCTTCAATTTTTACTCTCACTTGCTCCATGGTATCTCTATCTCTTATGGTTACACAGTGGTCATTTTCCGAGTCAAAGTCATAAGTAATACAGAAAGGCGTGCCTATCTCATCTTGTCTTCTATACCTTTTACCTATGCTTCCTGTCTCATCGTAATCTACTACAAATTTATTTCTCAACTGGTCATAGAGTTTATAGGCATTTTCTGATAATTTCTTGGATAAGGGAAGCACTGCTGCCTTAATGGGAGCAAGAGCAGGATGAAGCCTTAAAACCACTCTAGTTTCTCCATCTTCTAACTCTTCTTCTTCATACGCATCTATTAAAAACGCCAACATTAACCTATCTACCCCAACAGAAGGCTCAATGCAATATGGTATGTACTTTTCTCCTGTTACAGGGTCCATATAAGACAAGTCAACTCCCGAATGTTCCATATGTTGCCTTAAATCAAAATCTGTTCTATTAGCTATTCCCCACAGCTCTCCCCATCCAAAGGGAAAATTATATTCTATGTCTGTGGTTGCAGTACTATAATGAGATAATTCCCCTTTTTTATGGTCTCTAAATCTTAAATTTTCTTTTTTTAAGCCGAATTCTAAAAGCCAATCCATGCAATATTTTCTCCAGTAATTAAACCATTCCATATCTTCTCCCGGTTTACAGAAAAATTCTAATTCCATTTGCTCAAATTCTCTTGTTCTGAATATGAAATTACCAGGAGTAATTTCATTTCTAAAAGATTTACCAATTTGTCCTATTCCAAAAGGTATTTTCTTGCGAGTTGTCCTTTGAACGTTTTTAAAGTTCACAAAAATTCCTTGTGCGGTTTCAGGCCGCAAATACACTTCTGACTTAGAATCTTCTGTAACCCCTTGATAGGTTTTAAACATGAGATTAAACTTCCTAATATCGGTAAAATTATGGGCACCACATTTTGGACAGGGCACTTTATGCTCTTTTATAAATTCCATCAATTGTTCATTTGTCCAACCCTCAATAGAAATATTTAATTCCTTTTCTTTTATGTAGTCTTCAATCAATTGGTCAGCTCTAAATCTTGATTTGCACTCTTTACAGTCCATTAAAGGATCGCTAAAACTGCTAACATGACCTGATGCAACCCACACTTCTGGATTCATCAAAATAGCAGAATCAATACCTACATTATAAGGGCTTTGTTGAATAAATCTTTTCCACCACATTCTCTTAATATTGGATTTAAGTTCTACGCCCAGAGGCCCATAATCCCAAGTATTAGCAAGTCCTCCGTATATTTCAGACCCTGGAAAAACAAATCCTCTGTTTTTTGCAAGGGCAACTATTTTATCCATTGTAACCTGTTGTGGCATCTATAACACTCCTTTTTCTCTCGCAATTATGCAAAAACCCTTCATCCCTTTTGGGAAGAAAGGTTTTTGGCGTTACTTATTTAAGAATACCAAAGAGATAAGTTTCTGTCAATCTTTTTTCTTTTGTTCTTTTAATACGGTTACGCTTTTATCATGTTTTTCTACTTCAATTGTGACATTTGCTAAAAGAGCCACTGCCGCTCCTACTAATGTCAACTGAGGAATTATAACTGCAGAAATAGCACCTGCTGTTACAGGAATCTCTACAATAACTTTGTCATCTTTTTTTATTCTTATTTTTGTAACATTACCTTTTTTAACTAATTCTTTTATCTTGTCTATAACTTCTGAACCTGCAACTGTAAAGGTCTCAATCCAGCTTTTTTTATTCTCTTCTATATATATTAATGCATCTACCACACTGCCACCTGATTTTTCTAATGCTTCTTTTGCTTCTTTATAGCTTACGCCCAACCTCTCTACTATCATATCTATTTTTTCTAATTCTTCATTTGACACATTAAGCCCTCCTTTCACATATTTTGTAACTTGTCAATAAAATCTTTTGATTTTAGCTCTATTTCCAAATGTTCTTTCATATAAGCTGTTATTATTTTATCCACTTCTTCTTTTATAACTCCTGAAACTTTAATATTTTGAAGCTTTTCATAATCTCCTTTAAAAAAATACTTTATAGCTTTTAATGCTACTTCATGCAATGGTCTGGCATCAAAACATTTATTTTTACAGATTGTACACACTACACCCCCGCAAGAATTAGAAAAATATTTTAAATCTTCTCTTTTTCCACAAACAATGCAATTATCAAGTTGAGGCATATATCCCAATAAAGAAACTAATTTCAAGTTATAAGAAGCAATAAAAATTAAAGGGTCTATTTGTAGCTCGTCAACAGCTTTAAAAGAATATTTTAAAAATTGATACAATTTTTCACTTTTTTGATTTTCCTCTAAAATTTTGTTTACAGTTTCGGAAATGTACGACGCCACAGAAAATTTAACTAAGTCTTTTTCTATATTTTTATGGGATTCTATTAATTCCCATTGGTCAATGTAGTAATAATTTTGTCCTTCAAAAATAACATAATTGGCAACCATAAAAGGCCTTATTGCATTCACAAAACGACTCTTTGATCGTCTTGCCCCTTTTGCTACCGCTCGAAGTTTTCCATAATTTTTAGTAAAAAGGGTAGCCATTTTGTCTGTTTCACCTATTGAATTATTTTTTAATACTATTGCTTCCGTTTTTAACAAGCGCATTTTTTATCAACTCATTTTTAGTTTATTCCATTCCTCTGCAATCTTAACTCCTGCACTTGCTCCAATACGATTAGCTCCTGCTTCAATCATCGCCTTAGCATCTTCAGCAGTTCTAACACCACCAGAAGCTTTAACGCCAAAGTTTTTACCAACCGCCTGCCTCATTAATTTTACGTCCTCTACAGTAGCTCCACCTGGCCCAAAACCAGTAGAAGTTTTAACAAAATCAGCACCTGCTTCCTGGGTGAGCTGACACGCTTTTATCTTCTCTTCATCAGTAAGATAACAGGTTTCTAAAATTACTTTTACAACTATATCTCCGTGAGATTTCACCGCTTTTACAACTTCTTCAATTTCTTTTTTCACATAATCATAATCTCCACTTTTTAGCATACTTACATTCAGTACCATATCTATTTCTGTAGCGCCCTTTTTTACTGCGTCCACCGCTTCAAAAACTTTGCTTTCAATAGTATTTGCACCCAATGGAAATCCTATAACAGTGCAAACTTTAACATCTGTATTTTTTAACATACTATAGGCAAGGTCTACAAAACAAGGGTTTATACACACAGAAGCAAATCCATACTCTTTTGCCTCACTGCAAAGCTTTTCTATTTCACTTTTTGTCGCATTTGGCTTCAGTAGAGTATGGTCAATCATTTTTGTTATGTTCATAATGTAACCTCCTTTTATTTCCACTAAATACTTTACTATTCCTAAGTTTTCTTGTCAATGGCATATCCTAATTTTTTTAGTAACGTCGTATTGTCCCTCCATTTTTTTCTCGTCTTAACCCATAGATCGAGAAAAACTTGTCTTTCATAAAATTCTTCCAAATCTTGTCGTGCACTTTGACCTATTTTCTTTAGCATTTGTCCGTTTTTGCCTATAATAATTCCTTTGTGAGACTCTTTTTCACAGTAAATATATGCTTCAATGTCTATTATATCTTTATCTTCTCTTTCTTTAATAGATTCCACTTCTACATAAACACCGTGAGGTACTTCTTCTTCTAAAAAGTGTAACATCTTCTCTCGAATTATTTCTGCCACTATTAATTTTTCGGGCTGATCTGTTATATAATCTCCTAAATAATATTTAGGACCTTCTGGCAAAAGTGATACAATTTTTTCTTTTAACAAGTCTATATTTTTATTTTCAATAGCAGAAATAGCCACTACATCTTTAAAAGCATACTCCTTTTTAAAAATTTTTATAGTCTCTTCTATTCTTTCTTCCGGTACCAAATCTATTTTATTGACTACAAGTATAACAGGAGTATCTACTTCTTTTAAATGCTCAATTATATATCTATCTCCAGGTCCTATTTCAGTATCTGGTTCTATCATATACAAAATAAGGTCGACTTCCTTTAATGTTCTTTTAGCTACCTCTATCATAAATTCGCTTAATTTAGATTTAGGTTTATGAATACCAGGAGTATCAACAAAAATAACCTGGTATTCATCTGTCGTCAAAATCCCACGAATAGTATTTCGAGTGGTTTGAGGTTTGGGAGAAGTAATAGCAATCTTTTCTTGCAAAATTGCATTTAAAAGAGTAGATTTACCTACATTAGTTCTACCAATTAATGCTACAAAACCGGCTTTATAGCCCATATAATCACTCCTTATTTGATTATTTGAAAAATCAACACCGTAATCAAGATTCCAAACAAACCTCCAAAAAATACCTGAGAAAAAGAGTGAATTTTACCTTCTACTCTGCTTTCAGCCACCATAAGAGCAAGTAAAAAGCCTAAAGTAGCAATAAAGGCGTTTGCTGTCATAAAAGTTATAGCTGTCGCAGTAGCGAAAGCAAGAGCACTATGAGCGCTGGGCATTCCTCCCCTCATAGGGGTTCCTTTTTTAAAATGTACCTTTAAAATTACAGTCAAAAAAGCAACAACTAAAAGGCTTGTAACTGTGACATGAATCGGTGACTCTCTAAGCCTTATTAAAATTATTTTTGTCCAAGGGTTTACCCTATCAAAAAATATTAAATAAGCTACAAGAACAGCATTTATTGCAGATATAAGAACTGCTCCTGCAGCGACATTTTTCGCGACTTCAGCCAAAGGATTATAATTTTTAACCATCATGTCAATTGCGGTTTCAATAGCTGTATTTATCATTTCAGAAATTAAAACTAAAGAAATAGTAAACAAAATTGCCACAAATTCTACTTTGGAAAGGTTAAAAAAAAGGCAAAAAAACAATACAAATATTGCTACGGCAAAGTGAACTTTCATGTTCCTTTGAGTCTTAAAAGCATGTAAGATCCCTTCTATCGCATAATTAAAGCTGTCAATCAAATTTCTCGATTTCACAAAATCACCGCCTAATATTAAGCCTCGCCATAATTTCCTCTTCTTTTTGCCTCATAATTTTTCTTTCCTCTTCAGTTTGATGGTCATAACCCAAAAGATGCAGCATGCTGTGAGCAGTCAGATAAGCTACTTCTCTCTCAAAGGAATGGCCATATTCAATTGATTGCTCCAACGCTTTTTCCAAAGAAATAACTATGTCTCCTATTGGCTGTACTTCTTCTGACTCTTGGTCTATTTTCTCAATCTTGTCATAAGTCTCTTCAAATTCTGCTAAAGGAAACGACAAAACATCTGTCGGCTTATCTATGCCCCTGTAATATTTATTTAACTTTCTCATCTCCTCATTATCCACAAAGGACACACTTACTTCAACATTATCAATAACCTTTTCTACTTTTAATACAGTTTTTATGACTTTTTCAACCAATTCTTCCAAATTTATTGCATCAACTTTATTTTGTCTGTTGTCGATTAAAATGTTCATTCTAACACCTCTTTATTTTGATTTGGTTCAATATCAGGATACTCAATTCTTTTGTGAAACATACCTGTTAAAGCAGTCAAAAAAGAATTTTTTATAGTTTTAATATTTCTTAAAGTTAAATCGCTATCTTCCAACTGACTATCGCCTAATCTATCTGCAATGATTTTATCTATCATATTTTTTATGTTTTCCTCAGTAGGTTCAGGAATAGACCTCACAGCTGCTTCTACAGAATCTGCCAACATCAAAATAGCAGACTCTTTAGTAGAAGGCTTTGGACCTGGATATCTGAAAGATTCTTCTTCGCAAGATTCCTCTTCATTTTGTAAAGCCTTAGTATAAAAATATTTCACCAAAGAAGTACCATGGTGTTCTTTTATTAAATCAATGATTTGTTGAGGAAGCTTATACTTTTTAGCTAGCTCCACTCCATCTTTTACATGAGAAATTATTACTAATGTACTTAAATCAGGAGAGATTTTATCATGTAAATTTTCTCCTGAAAGCTGGTTCTCTTTGAAAAAATAAGGTCTTTTAATTTTACCTATATCATGATAATAAGCTCCTACTCTAACCAATAAACTGTTGGCTCCAATAGCATCAGAAGCAGCTTCTGCAAGATTTGCCACTACCATGCTGTGGTGATAAGTCCCAGGAGCATCCATCATAAGTCTTTTTAGGAGCGGGTTATTTGGGTTTGATAGTTCCAAAAGTTTTAAAGGAGTTAGAATATCAAAAACTGCTTCCCAAAAAGGTAAAGTGCCAATCACCAAAATTATACTAAAAGTCCCACTAACAATCCCCCATAAACTACTTTTTAATACAGAAATTATATCATTGCTATTTAAAAGCCCTATCCCTACAATGCTTACAAGATTTACACCACTAACGTAAAGGCCTGCTTTAACAAAGTCTAAACGTTGTTTAGGATGAGAAAGTTTTACTGCACCAATCAATCCTCCTAGCAATGACATAAAAATAAATTCTTGGTTAAACCCCACCATCAAGCCTACTAAAAGAGAATAAATTATGTCTATCATAATGGCAATATAAGGATCTATTAAAACAGAAATTAACATAGGCAAAGTAGCTGAGGGAATTAAAAGGGGTTCAATCTCTTTAAAGGCAACCACCAATAAAAGATAAAAAATACCTGTTAAACACAACAATTCCATGTAGATTTTTTTGGTAGTAATCTTTTTGTCCAATTTTATAATATAATACATTGATAGAAACAGTGACAAGCCTAATATCAAAAGCAAACCTATTATCATTCCATAATCAATTTTACTACTACTCTTTAAAAGGCCCAAGGATTTTAAAACTTCGATTTGTTGTTGTGTCACTACCTCTCCACTGACCACAATGTTTTGCCCTTTTTTATACATAACTGGCTGTACTTTTTCTTCTGCTTCTTTTTTAGCAAGGTTTGTCTCATAGGCATTGTATATCATATTAGGAACAATAACAGAAGATAAAACCTTAATTGCTACTGGTTTTACTTCTGCAGAAATATCAGAACTTTCTACAACACTTTCAACATCTTCTAAAACAGTAGGTAAAGTATCTTCCGTAATCTGCCTTGCCATAATCGCTTTTTCAGTCGACAACACAACCGATTCCATGTTTATAAGAGTATTATCATCTATTTCTAAAAGCAAAGTTATATCATCCTCTTCCAAACCAATTGGACTTATAGCTTTAAAGTCTTGCAACTTTTTTTCTTCTGCTTCTTGAGATTTGCGTATTTCTCTCAATTTATTGAAAAAATCAACTAGCTTACTATAAGATTCTTTTGCAATATTTTCATTGTAATCATATTTAGGATTTACCGCATTTACTGCTTCTTGTATCTTTTTTTGAGTAGCTATTATATCCACTACATCTTTAGGTGCCTTTATATCTTGGGTTGCTACATCCCCTGCCTTAAGGTCAAATTTAGGAGGCGTTACACTAGTATAAACTAAGGCATAAGAGAAAATAAAATAAAAAACAGCAAAAAAAATGATTATTAATCGCTCATTTTTAATTATATTTTTTATATGTTTGTCCAATTTTTTCATAAATTATTCCCCTCGCTCCGGGATTTCTGATTTGTTTTCCTCCTTATTCTTCTCATAAATTTCATAAGCTTTTATAATTTTAGCTACAAGAGGATGTCTTATCACATCTTCTTCAGAAAGCATTACAAACTCTATGCCTTCTATTCCTTTTAATATTTCCATAACCTCTTTCAAGCCAGATTTTTTCCCTCGTGGCAAATCTATTTGAGTTACGTCACCAGTTATAACAGCTTTAGAGCCAAAGCCTATACGTGTCAAAAACATTTTCATCTGTTCGGGAGTGGTATTTTGAGCCTCATCGAGTATTATAAAAGAATCGTCTAAAGTTCTACCTCTCATATAAGCTAGTGGTGCTACCTCAATTAAGCCTTTCTCCATGTACTTTTGGAAAACCTCTGCTCCTAAAATGTCGTAAAGAGCATCGTATAAAGGTCTTAAATAAGGGTCAACTTTTTCTTGCAAATCTCCTGGCAGAAAACCTAACTTTTCTCCTGCTTCAACAGCCGGCCTTGTTAAAATTATACGGCCTACTTCTTTGTTTTTCATGGCTGTAATAGCCATTGCCATAGCCAAATAGGTCTTGCCTGTACCGGCAGGTCCTATTCCAAATACAATCTGATTTTTTCTCATAGCTTCTACATACTTCATTTGCCCATAAGTTTTGCACCGTATCTGTTTGCCTCTTGCTGTTATGCAAACAGTATCAGACATTAAAGATTTTAGTTTTTCTTCTTCTCCTGCCTCAATCATATTCATAGTGTATAAAACATTTTGAGTAGTAATCACATCTCCTTTTTCAATCATGCCCATCAACTTGTTAAAAAGTTTATTCGCAGACTCCACGTTTTTTTCTTCCCCCGTTATCTTAATAGTTCCTCCTCTTAACACTATCTTGACGTCCAATCCCTCTTCTATTAACTTAATATTTTCATCAAAGTTCCCAAATAAATTGGCAGCTTGATCTATATCCTCAATATTGATAGCCAATTCCTTAATCAATTTAGTCAGTTTTCCCCTCCTATATAAGAAATTTTTTCTTTCATTCCTATATCCTCTAAAACTTCTACAGTAATATTGGCCCTTAATATTTTATCCTGTATAATCACATAACTTTCTTTTTTGTTTAGTATTTTACTTTGAGGTCCTAAAACTTTCTCCAACTCCTTTAATGCTTTTTCAAAAGCGACATTTTTTGCTTCCTCTTTAGATAAAACAATAGTTTTAGGCTTAGTTTCGTAATACACTTCTTTTATTATTCTAATTGGAAAACCTTTTGATATTATCTCTTTTTCCTCTTTTTCAAAATTCTTAAAGTCTACCTTTTTAGGGGATATAGTTATAGTATTATTGCCAAATATTATTTTTGTAACGGTTATCTTGTTGTTTGTCCTTTCAAAGACTTCTTTTTTGAGTTCTGCGTCAGCATAAACTTCATACCATGTCCTTGCAATAATTTGACCATCAGCATGCACAAATCTTGTCTCTAGTCCTGGCTTTTCAATTATACCTGTAACAATTATATCTCCCGCTTTTACTGTATCTCCAACTTTTTTTATCGCTTCCCCTTCTAAAACCGTCATCTTATAAATTATACCATCTTTTTTAGCTATTATATTGCAAGGTTCATCTTTTGACAATACTTCTTGAGGTTTTGTTTTACCTACAACTTTTACAAAAGCATTAGTACCCTTTATATTTATTCCTACCCAGGATATATCATTGTTCTGTAATAAAAATTCGGTCTCTATTTTATTGACATCTATAGCAAATTTAGAAACCCCTGGCTTCAACCCTAAGTGTGAAAGCTTTTCTAAAACCATTTTTTCATTTACATTGTTGACGGTCTCTATATTAATTTCCCATATAAAAGTAGAAAATACATAAATCAGTATAATAGAAACTACCGCCCCAAAAACCAATGATTTTCTTCTTTTTAATCGCGAAATTACAAAGGGCAATCCTCTTTTAGAAATCACTGAAACACGACAGTTAGTTTTTTTCGCAAAAGACACTATTTCCTTAAAGCCTTTTAAACTTACTTTTGCAACTACAGTTGTATAATTTTTCCGCTCAATATCCCAAATATAGACATCATTTACCATTATAAGATTTAAAAATTTTTCAATTGACAAACCTTCAATTTTAATAATAACATATCCTTTTATAAAATTCCATAATTTTATTGCAATCAAAAATACTCCTCCTATACCAATATTTCTATATTTGTTATTTCCCCGCTAATAGTTATGACCTCTGTCATTATAGAATTCACTATCATTTTTTTACCTAATATCCTAATGACTCCAATTGTCGTAT
>Ga0208663_100085_pt1 | contig 15932 bp, 14 predicted proteins | sample Wag42014_10_10_FD_187327 | JGI IMG/M metagenome (GOLD analysis project Ga0208663, IMG submission 187327) | Deep subsurface shale carbon reservoir microbial communities from Ohio, USA - Utica-2 Time Series 2014_10_10 (SPAdes) (version 2) ...
GAGAAATAGAAAAAGGAGAAATAGATAAATTTTATTTAATAACAGTTCCTATTTTGGACAAAAATGTTTTTATGTACAAGGAACAAATGGCTTTTTCTAAAAAAAATTTGATACCTGAAGAATTAACAATTTTTGATATTAACAATAACATTTTCTCCAGAATAACCTATAAAGATTTTAAGTATAATCCCGAGATAGATGATAAATTATTTACTAAAGATAGTGTAACAACGTTGGCTGCGAATTTTTTGGATTCTTCAGCAATAGAAATAGATGTAAAAGAGGTTTATAAATATTGTGGATTAAATCCTGTAATGCCTGTATATTTGCCACAAGGCTTTAAACTTTTAAATGTGTTGGTAAATGTTAATGAAAATAATGGAGTTATTTTTGTGTATACTTCGGGTAAGAATTTAATAGAAATTTTTGAAACTGTTGTTGACAAAAGCGAAATAACTAATGAAAAAGGATTCTTTTTGAAAGAAGGAGTATATTATAAAGAAAAAGACAATGGCAAAAAGGAATATACTACGATGGTAAATGGCTTGCAAATAAGAATTACTGTAACTGGGGATGTAGATGGAGAAGAGATACTTAAAGTGATAAAATCCTTGAGGTGAAAAACAAGGGGGACTTTTAATGTTTGATAATATAAGGCCAACAAGAGCAGAAATATATTTGGATAATATAGCGCATAATTTGAGTGAAGTAAAAAGATGGGTGGGCAAGAAAGTAAAAATAATGGGTGTAGTGAAAGCCAATGCTTATGGTCATGGCGCTTGTCACGTAGCAAAAGTTTTGGTAGAAAATGGGGTTTGCTATTTGGGGGTAGCGACAATAGAAGAGGCGTTAGAATTAAGGGAATGCGGAATTAATATTCCCATACTCGTTTTTGGATATACTCCTTTAACTCAGGCCGAAGAATTAATTGTGAACAATATAACTCAAACTGTTTTTGATATAAACTATGTTGAAGACTTAGAAAAAATTGCTTTAAATGTGGGTAAAAAAGCTAAAGTACATGTAAAAATTGATACAGGCATGGGACGGATAGGATATACGGATTTAAAGGTAGCAGAAAAAGAAATAGAAAAAATGATGGAAATGGAAGGGGTAGAGGTAGAAGGTATATTTAGTCATTTTGCTACTTCTGATGAAAAAGATAAGAGCTATGCTGAACAACAGTTTGATATGTTCAAAAAATTATTAGAAAGGTTAAAAGAAAAAAGGATAAACATTCCTTTAAAACATATGGCTAACAGTGGAGCAATTATTGACCTTAAATATACTTATTTAGATATGGTGAGACCAGGAATAGTTCTATACGGTAGTTATCCTTCAGAAGAAGTCAAAAGACCATTGGATTTAAGACAGACTATGGGTTTTAAAACTAAAATAGTATATATAAAAGAAGTGCCCGAAGGCACTTCCATAAGTTATGGAAAGACATTTATAACTAAAAGAAAGAGTAAAATTGCTACCTTGCCTGTAGGGTATGCTGACGGTTTTAATAGATTACTTTCTAATAATTATCATGTGCTAGTGAAAGGGAAATATGCTGCTGTGGTTGGAAGGATTTGTATGGACCAAACGATGATAGATGTTACCGATATAGAAGGAGTAGAAGTAGGTGATGATGTAATTATTTTTGGAAATCAAGAGGGAGAAAAAATAACAGCTGAGGAGATTGCTAAAAAATTAAATACTATACCTTATGAAGTATATTGTGGAATATCCAGCAGGGTACCTCGAATATATATTTACAAGGGAAAGGTAGTTGGGGAAAAAATTATTTAAAAATTTAGCTTTTATAGTATAAAATTTACAAATGATTGACATCATTATATATAGTAATATATAATAAATTATATAAGTGCGTAAGGAGGTCCTAAAAGTGGGCGAAACAAAGCGAATACTTGTGAGCTTGCCGCAGAGTTTATTAGAAGAGGTTGATGTTCTTGCCGCTATGGAAAACAGGAACCGCAGTGAATTTATAAGAGAAGCGATGAAATTATATATACGGGAGAAGAAGAAAATTCAAATACGAGAGAGCATGAAAAAGGGATATCTTGAGATGGCAGCGATTAACAGTGAACTTGCGGAAATGGGCCTAACCGCAGAAAACGAATGCTTTACAGGATACGAAATGAAATTGAAAAAGTGTGATTGACTATGGTGATAAAGAGGGGAGATATTTTTTATGCCGATTTAAGCCCTGTAATAGGCTCTGAACAGGGCGGAATTCGGCCTGTACTTATAATTCAAAATGATATTGGCAATAAATATAGTCCAACAGTAATAGTAGCGGCAATTACCTCTCAGATCAACAAAGCCAAATTGCCCACTCATGTTGAAATAAATGGGGCAGAATATGGACTTAACAAAGATTCTGTAGTATTGTTAGAACAAATTAGGACTATTGACAAAAAACGTTTAAGAGAAAAAATTGGCCATTTTGACCAGGAAATGATGGAGAAAGTCAATGAAGCTTTGCAAATAAGTTTGGGGTTAATTGACTTTTAAGGACTTATCTTAGGATAAGTTCTTATTTTTTGTTGAAATATCATTTATTTTTTTATAAAATAGAGGTAGGAGAGTGAAATTATAGGAGGAAGAACAAATGAAAAAAGGTTATGCACTTATACTGGTTTTTGTTGCAATTTTAGTGGCTTTAAGTGTTAGTTATGCTGATCAAAATTCTGAACCAGGAAGTCAGCAAGACCCTCTTGTTAGTAAAAGCTATGTTGATTCGCAATATAATGAAGTAAAAGCTTATGTGGATGATAAGCTAAAAGAGGCAAAGACAGGGACAAGCTATGAGGTAGTGGAATTAAATGCTGGCGAAGTTTTAACCATGGAAGGTGGTACACAGGCAATAGTGAGAAGTGCAAATTCAGCAGTAATTGTTACAAAAACTGATGGAGTGGCAGACCTTACTGCAGGTACAAATTTAAAAAATAATGATATTATACCTGCCAATCACCTTTTGCTTTTTCCACGATCTGATGGTAGAGGAATAAAAGCGACAAAACGAACATACATAGTCGTAATAGGTAAATATACAAAAAATTAACAGCGCTGTGCGCTGTTTTTTTATGCGTTAACGAAAATTTTGTGATATAATATGAGTAGTTGTAAGTTTACATTTTAATTCTCCAGAAAAGGAAATAATAAAGGAGAGATTAATTTGAATCTAAAGAAAATACTTATAATAATTATTGCGCTGTCTTTAATAGTATCTGTTTTGGTAGACGTAAACAGAATAAAAGTGGAGAACAAGTATGACACAGTAGAAATTGTAGGAGATTTAAAAAGTTTCAAAGACCTTGCGTCTGCAACAGGCAGAGACTTAACTTCTGTACTTTCTGATATGAAATCAGCTGGTCTTATAGGTGTTGCTGTAAATGAGGTTACTCTGGAAAACCTTCAACAATCTGGTGAAATTTCTTTAAGCCTTTTAAAAGACGTAATAAATCTTTATTTATTATCTTCAAATTTAGGGAATGAAGCATTGGAAGACTACTTAAAGAGTCTTACAGATAAGGAAAGAGAGCAGTATGGCAATTACATAGTTGTAACAACAAAAGATGTAAAGATATTCAATTTTCTTAAAGAGGCTTTAACAAAAAGAGTGCCTGAAGACGGATTAAAAGTGCTTGAAAAGAGAGGTAGCTATGCCTTTGTTATCAATAAACCCAAAGATGTTTTTATAACAAAGGGGTTAGGATTTGATGAAAGCGATTTAGGACTGGTAAAGTCGTTAGGCTTTGATGTGATACCGCGAATTGAAAATTTCACAGGTATAAAAGATAAAGACATAGAAGAATATGTTGATATATTAAAAAAATTTAATGTAAAGACTGTAATCTTTAATGGGACTGATGTTTTAGGAAACCCAGAAAAGATACCGTATGCAGCTTCACTGTTTAAGAAAAATGACATAAATGTGGGCATTATAGATGTACCAATGGGTAAGAAACTTCAAGAGGGGATGAATAAATTTGCTAAGTTTGATAGCTATAAGGGGATAAAAGTCTTTGGAGTTTCAGAAGCAGAAACTCAAAAATACGATGCTTCTGAAATAATAAATAGATGGTATAGAGGAATGATAGAGAGAAATGTGAGAATTATTTATATGAGAGCGAAGATAGAACATTTTAAAAGTGCGGATTACAATATAGAACAAAATAAATCTATGATAGAAGACATGACAAAATACATAAAAAAAGTGGGGTTAAAAGTTGGTGTTGCTAAACCTCTTTCTGAACTTCATCAGTCAAAGCTTACGGAAATACTCATAAGTTTGGGAGTTATTGCCGCTGGCTTATTGCTTTTGCAGATGTTAGGAATTGGAGACTATGTGCTAATTTTATCAGGATTGTTGGGGGCTATACTGACTTCTTTAGTGCTGGTAAGCAGATTTAACGATTTAGGGGTCAAAGCAGTAGCATTAGCTTCTTCTATAATTTTTCCTTCTCTTGGGATAGGATATTTTATAGACAAAATGAAAGAAATATTGGACAGGAAGAAAAATCTCAGTTTCACATATACCTCTTTAAAAATATTTATTAATTCGCTATTGATTTCTTTTGTAGGGGCTCTTAGTATAGCGGCTATAATGGCTGATAGCAAATATATGTTGAAAATTGACTATTTTAGGGGTGTAAAACTTTCTTTTGTACTACCTTTACTGTTTTATGTTTTATACTATATTGTAAAGATATACGATGCCAATGACTGGAAGACTTTTATGGAAAGAATAAAGGAATTTTTAAACATAGACATAAAAGTATGGCATTTGGTAGCTATTGTTATAGCAGGGATCATTGGAATTATATACATTTCAAGGACGGGCAATGAACCTATTGTTAAGCCAACAGAGTTAGAACTTAAATTTAGAGACTTTCTTGAGCATACTCTTGTAGCAAGACCTCGGACTAAAGAGTTTTTAATAGGTGACCCTGCGATTATATTAGCAATTTATGCTGCTTTTAAAAATTCCAAAGGCTGGGCATTTATTATGGGAATATTTGCTTCAATAGGTATCTTGTCAATTGTTAATACTTTTAGCCATATCGGAAGCGTGCTTCCGATTGCGATAGAGCGTACTGTAATTGGTTGGGTGTTGGGGGCTTTAATTGGCATGATTGCTGTATTTATAGTGGACAAGACCTTAAAAAATATAAAAAGGGAGTATTGATATGAAAACAGTCATATCCGGCTATTACGGATTTGATAATATTGGGGATGAAGCTGTTCTAAAATGTCTGGTAGAAGGTTTAAAAGAAAGAGGTATAACAGATATAACAGTTCTTTCTAATAAACCTGATGAAACTTCTAAAAAGTACAACGTAAAAGCAGTAAATAGGAACTCTTTTAAAGAAATATATAAAACGCTAAAACAGGCAGATGTATTGGTAAGTGGCGGTGGCAGTCTTATACAAGATAAAACCAGTAGTAAGAGTTTGTGGTATTATCTAGGGATAATGCTTATGGGAAAATTTCTGAGGAAAAAAGTGTATGTTATAGGGCAAGGTATTGGTCCAGTTGATAAAAAATTTAACAGATGGCTTACTGCAAGAATTTTAGATAAAGTTGATGGAATAGCTGTAAGAGATGAATTATCAAAAGAGTATTTGAAACAGCTAAATGTCAAAAAAGAGGCAGTATTAGCAGCAGACCTTGTGGTAAACTTTTCTGTTGGTGATGACAAAAAAGTTTTTGATAAAATCCTTGAAAAAGAAGGAATTGATTTAAATTCCTCAGAATATGTTTTGATTTGCACGAGAGAATGGGGAAATTCTGAATTATCAAGGGTTGAGTTGGCCAGTGCTGCAGATTTTATTGCCCAGGATTATGGATATAAAATTGTTTTTCTTCCTTTTTATCACGAAGATATAGAAGAGAGCGATAGGGTTGCTACTTATATGAAAATGCCTTATCAGATTTTAACTGGGAAATACGAGATAGAAGAGATTTTGAGTATCATTAAAGGCAGCAGCTTATTGATAGGTGTAAGACTGCATTCTTTAATTTTTGCGTTTATATCCTTGGTTCCATTTGTTGGTATATCTTATGACCCTAAAGTGGAGGGGTTTCTAAAATCCGTTGGTGAAAGCAGTGCCGGAGATATTAATTCTTTTACTGCCGAAGACATTTTAAAAAAAGTAAATTCAATTTTACAGCGAAAAGAAGAGTATATAAATAATATGTCTAAGCGTTTAGTTGAGCTAAAAGAAAGAACAAAAAAGAATTTTGACATATTATTTGAACATAATAAATTTGAGGTGTGAAGATGGAAAGATTAGATATATTTGGAGTGCCAATAGATCGAGTGACAATGATACAAGCAGTAGATATTTTAAATAATTTTTTGCAAGAAAACAGACTGCACATTGTTGCTACGCCTAATGCAGAAATTGTAATGATGGCACAGAAAGATAAAGAATATATGGAAATATTAAATAATACTGATTTAAATGTCCCAGATGGAAGTGGCATTGTTTTTGCTTCAAAAGTTTTTAAAAAACCGCTGCTTGAAAGAGTGGCAGGTTTTGATCTTATGTTAGAATTTATAAAGGATATATCTTCTAAAGGCGTTAAAATTTATTTATTAGGTGCAGCTTGTCAAGTTGCAGAACAAGCTCGTGCTAATTTAGAAAAATTATATCCAGGAGTCAAAATAGTAGGGACCCATCATGGTTATTTTACTGAGGAGGAAGAAAATAAAATCATAGAAGAGATAAATAATAAAGGTGCAGAAGTTCTTTTTGTGGCTTTAGGTGCTCCTAAACAAGAAAAATGGATTTATAAAAATAAAGATAAATTAAAGGTAAAAATAGCAATGGGGGTCGGAGGAAGCTTTGATGTAATAGCTGGAAAAGTTAAGAGAGCCCCCTACATTTATAGAAAATTAGGCTTAGAGTGGCTATACAGATTGATTAAAGAGCCTTGGAGATATAAAAGAATGATGGCGCTTCCTAAATTTGCCATTAAAGTTTTGCTACACAAAAGAGAAGTTGTAAGATAAGGGGAATGCCTTTATGAAAATTTCAGCTAGGAAAATAATAATAGACTTTTTGTGGGTTACGATAGGGACATTACTTGTTAGTTTGTCTCTTGACCTATTTTTGGCACCTAACAGGATTGCTCCTGGTGGAGTAAGTGGACTTGCAGTTGTTTTACGACATTTATTTGGATGGCCGATTGGAGCAGCTACATTGGCAATAAATATTCCACTTTTTATCATTTCGACTAAAGCTTTAGGAACAGGTTTTGGAGCTAAAACACTGTATTCAACTATTTTATTAGGTGTTTCTATTGATGCATTGGCTTTTTTAAAACCTCTTACCCATGATACTATGTTAGCAGCAGTATATGGTGGTATAATAATGGGTGTAGGGCTGGGCATTGTAATAAAATATGGAGCGACAACTGGTGGAACAGATATGGCTGCTATGACTTTGCATAAATACATACACTTTTTAAGTGTGGGTAGAATACTGCTTATAATAGACTTTATAATAATAACTTTAGCAGGAATAGTTTTCAGCCCGGAATTAGCTCTGTATGCTTTTGCCACTGAATTTATTTCTATTAAAGTTATTGACCTTATCCAAGAAGGTAGTGGCGATGAGAGAATTGCTATAATTATTTCTGATAAGTATGAGGAAATCAGTAAGTCAATTTTGGAGGAAATGGAAAGGGGGGTAACAGAGTTAAAAGGAAGAGGGGGATATTCAAAAAAAGACAAAAACGTTTTATTGTGTGTTGTAACTCGTAGAGAAGTTACAAATTTAAGAAGCCTTGTGAAAAAAATAGACCCTAATGCTTTCGTAATACTATCAACAGCCCATGAAGTTTTAGGAGAAGGATTTAAAAACATGTGAAATGGAGGTATTGAGATGGACAAAGAATTTTTAAAGCAAAAGGCAAAAGAAGTAAGAATTGACATTATAAATATGTTGGCAGAGGCAGGCTCTGGCCATCCTGGTGGGTCATTATCCTGTGCAGATATTTTAACCCTGCTCTATTTTGAAAAAATGAATGTAAAACCTGACGACCCCAAATGGGAAGATAGGGATAGACTCGTGTTGTCAAAAGGTCATGCAGCTCCTGCCCTGTATGCTGTATTAGCTGAAAAAGGCTTTTTCCCAAAAGAAGAGTTAAAAACTTTAAGAAAGCTCGGTTCAATACTTCAAGGGCATCCCGATATGAAATCCACACCGGGACTTGATATGACTACAGGGTCATTAGGGCAAGGGCTTTCTGCTGCAAATGGAATGGCATTAGCAGGAAAATTAGATAAAAAGGGCTATAGAGTCTATGTAATATTAGGAGATGGAGAATTACAAGAAGGGCAAATATGGGAAGCAGCGATGACAGCAGCCCATTACAAACTCGACAACTTAACAGCAATACTTGACTTTAACGGCTTACAAATAGACGGTCCAAACAGAGAAGTAAAAAACATAGAGCCAGTAGCAGACAAATTTAAGGCTTTTGGATGGCACGTAATAGAAATAGACGGCCACGACTTTGACCAAATAGACAAAGCCATAGAAGAAGCAAAAGCTACAAAAGGAAAACCTACATTGATAATAGCTCATACAATAAAAGGGAAAGGCGTATCCTTCATGGAAAATCAAGTAGGATGGCATGGCAGTGCGCCTAACGAAGAACAAAGACAAAAAGCTATACAAGAACTTGAAGGGAGTGGAGTATAAATGGCTATGGCGACAAGAGAAGCCTATGGGAAAGCCTTAGTAGAATTAGGCGCAAAAAACAAAGATGTAGTGGTATTAGACGCTGACCTATCAAAATCCACAAAGACAGCGGACTTTCAAAAAGTATATCCAGATAGATTTTTCAATATAGGAATATCAGAACAAGACATGATGGTAACAGCAGCAGGACTTGCTACCTGCGGGAAAATTCCTTTTGCCAGCACTTTTGCCATATTTGCAACAGGAAGAGCATACGAGCAAGTTAGAAACTCCATAGGTTATCCACACTTAAACGTAAAGATAGCGGCAACCCATGCTGGTATAACAGTAGGAGAAGACGGGGCGACACACCAATCAATAGAGGATATATCCCTTATGAGAGGAATACCAGGGATGGTGGTAATAAACCCGGCCGATGCAGAAGAGACGAGACAAGCCATATTTGCGGCGGCAGAGCACTATGGACCAGTATACATAAGGTTGGGGAGGATGGCAGTACCAGATATACACGATCAAAACTACAAATTCCAATTAGGAAAAGGTGAAGTAATAAGAGAAGGGAAAGACATAGCGATAATAGCAACGGGAGTAATGGTAGCCATAGCGATTGAAGCAGCAGACAAACTAAAAGAAGAAGGGATAGAGGCGACAGTGGTCAACATCCACACCATAAAGCCGATAGACAAAGATTTAATAGTAGAAGTAGCTAAAAAGACGGGCAAAGTTATAACAGCAGAAGAGCACAGCATAATAGGTGGGCTTGGGTCTGCTGTGGCAGAAGTTCTTTCAGAAGAATACCCAGTAAAGGTAAAGAGAATAGGTATAAAAGACCAATTTGGCCAGTCAGGTTCACCTAAAGAACTTTTAAAACATTATGGTTTGACAGCGGAGGATATTGTAAAAGCAGCTATGTCATTTTAAAAAAAAACGCCAGGTTAGTCCTGGCGTTTTTATCTATCGAAGTATATGTTCTTACCTGTCGCAGAAAGAGGAATGCCTATAACAATTTCTCCTTCAATTAATTTTAACCTTCTTGCACTTACACCTATTCTATACATAATTCGATTATCTACATTCAAAATACTGGCGGTTTTAACTGCGGACCCTACTGCTATTCCTAAGTCGATGAGCCTCCATGCACATATGGGACCTGCGAATTCTGTACCTTCTCTAAAATCCCTTAGATTAGTGCAGAGATTATAACCGCAGGCACCGCAATTTAGTCCAACTTTTTCTGGTTTATTTAATGAAATTAAAAGTACTGCACTTGAACTAGCGACGTTTTTTGCGTCTCTGTCAAAATTTTTCTTTCCGAATTCTTCGCCATATTTCATCATATCCTCTTTTAATCTTATGAGGTCTTCACCGGTAATAACTTTTGTTTCTATAAAGTCTTTTCCAGCTGCTTTAGGTGCTGTTCTTGCTGATAATGCCATTAAATGAGCAGCTAATTCAATTACCTCCATAATACTTCCCTCCATATTTTTAAGATGAATACGTTATTTATTATAATTTTGCTATATTTTTTTACTTTTTGCAAGAAAACTTGATAAAATTTTATCAGACAGCTATAATAATCTGAATCTTATTAAAAATCAAAAAAAAAGAGAGCAATTGCTAACTCCACATTTTTTCAAACATTAGGGGGCTATAAATATGGCAATTATATTAACATGTTATAGCTGAAGTTCCAAGGTACTCACTGACAATTTTCATAGCGCAAAATTTTCCGCACATACTGCAAGTTTTGGCTGTAGATATGTTTTTGTTGACGCGATATTTAAAAGCTTTATCAGGATCTATAGAAAGCTTTATTTGCTCATCCCACTCTAAGGCTTTTCTTGCTTTGGCCATAGCCAAATCTTTTTCTCTAGCCCCCTTTATGCCTTTTGCTATATCCGCGGCATGGGCAGCAATTTTTGCTGCAATAACGCCTTCTTTGACATCTTCCTTATCTGGAAGCCCGAGATGTTCAGCGGGTGTAACATAGCAGAGGAAATCAGCACCAGAAGCTGCTGCAATTGCTCCTCCGATTGCTGAAGTTATGTGGTCATAACCAGGAGCTATATCAGTCACAATAGGGCCAAGCACATAAAAAGGAGCATTATGACAAAGCTGTTTTTGAAGTTTTACATTTGCTTCAATTTGGTCAATTGGCACATGTCCAGGTCCCTCTACCATAACTTGGACTCCTGCTTCGCGAGACCTTTTGACAAGCTCACCAAGGATTATAAGTTCTTGAATTTGTGCTGCGTCTGTAGCATCTTCAAGACAACCTGGACGTAGTCCATCTCCTAAGCTTAAAGTTATGTCATATTTTTTAGCAATATCAAGGAGCCTATCAAAATGTTTGTACAAAGGATTTTCTTTGTCGTTATGGAGCATCCAAGCAATTGTAAAGGAGCCACCGCGGCTTACTACATCCATCACTCGGCCGTTGTCTTTAAGCTTTTTCAATGATTCAGATGTTAGACCACAGTGGACTGTAATAAAGTCAACTCCGTCTTTTGCTTGTTCTTCTATAACTTCAAAAATAAATTCTTCAGGCATAGCTACAATGCTGCCGTATTTGGTTATAGATTCTACAGCTGCTTGATACATGGGGACAGTACCTACAGGGACAGGGGAATTTTCAAGTATTTTTCTACGAGATTGGTTAATGTCGCCCCCTGTGCTTAAATCCATTACCGCATCTGCTCCAGCTTTTAAAGCTACTTTTAACTTTTCAATTTCTTTTTCAATTTCAGGGTAGGCATCAGATGTTCCAATATTAGCATTTACTTTTGTCATTAAACCTTTTCCTATGCCTTTGGGAATAAGATTTTTGTGATTGACATTTGAGGGTATGACTATCTCGCCTTTTTTAACTCCTTCTAAAATAAATTCTTCGTCAACTCCTTCATACTCTGCAACTATTTTCATCTCTTTTGTAACAATACCTGAAAGGGCGTATTCCAATTGTGTCATAATAAAAACCTCCTTAAAAAAAATAAATAAACCATGGGGATTATAGCCATGGTGGATGACCACATCCCTACGCAGGTACTAACCTAACAGGTTCGATGGGTTAAAAGGCAACACCTTTTTCTCAGCCGGTTACGCCGGCACCCCATGTGGCAAATATTAAATTAATCGATAGGGTATAAAATATTACATTACTATTATACCACTAAAAAAAATCGGTGTATATTAAAATTTTAATAAAAGTTTTACGGTTATTAGTAAACTTTTTTGTACAATTTCGAGGCTCACGCTTTTTATATTAAAGTACATGCCCATGTGTCTAAGTTTAGAGTGGAAAAAGGGAATTTCAAGCTAAAATAAGGGCTCTCACCTTCATAGGTGAGAGCAATTTATAAAATTTTCTTTTAATCTTTCATATAGAATCTTTTTCAATTCTTTTAATAGGAAGTTTAATGATAAATTTGGCGCCTTCACCGTATTTGCTCTCAACTAAAATTTCGCCATTGTGTTTTTTTACAATTATATCATATGTGATGCTTAATCCCAATCCTGTTCCTTCTCCGATAGGCTTTGTTGTATAAAAAGGTTCAAAAATTCTGTTCAGGTTTTTCTCTTCGATCCCTATGCCGTTATCTTTGACTTCTAAATATACATAATTTTCATCATTATAAGTTCTTATTTCGATGATTCCTCCGCTGTCAATACCTTTCATTCTGATAGCTTGAGCGGCATTCATAATTATATTTAATATAGCTTGATTTATTTCCCCTCCTATTGCTGGTATTAAAGGGATATTGCCAAGGTCTTCACGAATATTTATGTCATGTTTCAGATTACTTTTTGCTATAAGTAAAGTAGTTCGTATTCCTTCATTCAGGTCATATTCCTCGAAATTGTTCAATTGGTCAATATGGGAGAAGGACCTTAAAGCATTTACTATATTTTTTACCCGTTCAAGCCCGATGTTTGTATCATGGAATAATTCGGACAAGTCTTCTAATATGAAGTCCATTTTGTTTTTTTTCTCAAAATTTTTAATATGTTCGATTTTCAGTTTCGCTTCTTCAAAGTTTAAGCTTTGATAGGCAGATATGAAATCTTTATAATATAGTAAAGTTTCTTTTAGTACGTTTGCATATTTTTGCAATACTTCAAAATTACTCATAATGAATCCCAGTGGGTTATTGATCTCATGAGCAACTCCTGCAGCCAATTGGCCGATTCCAGCCATCTTTTCCTGTTGTATCAATTGTGTCTGAGTTTCGTTTAACTTTTTTATTGTTTCCTGCAACTTCCTATTTTTTTCTTCAAGTTTTTGAGCGAGTAACTTCTTTTCGGTGACATCTTCCTTGACAGCAATAAAATACTTTATAGAGCCGTTTTCATCTTTTAATGGTGATACAAGAGTCGAATCCCAGTAGAACTCTCCATTTTTTTTCTTATTGTAGAATTCTCCACTCCATTCTTTACCCGACAATATTGTATTCCAAAAGTTGTAATAGAACTCTTTTGTGTGTTTTCCTGATTTTAAAATGTTAAGATTTTTACCTATGACTTCCTTGTAAGTATAACCTGTCACTTCAGTAAATTTGGGATTTACATATTGAATGGTTCCATTTATGTCCGTAATTACGACCGAGACAGGGCTGTGTTCAACGGCGCTCAACAGTTTGTGTATTTCTTCGTCTGCCAGCCTTCGTTTGGTAATTTCTTCGTAAATCGTTTGTCTGTATTGTTCCAAAAGGGTTTCCATATTTTTGTAGAGTATGCTGTTTTCTATGGCTACTGCAGCTTGGCCCGCCAATGAGTGAATAATCATTTCATCATTGAGGCTAAATGGGATAATGATATCGCCCTGCTTTTTATTGATCAACTGAATTACTCCCAATACCCTGTCTTGGTGGTCCTTCATAGGTATTGTAAGAATTGATTTAGTCGTGTAGCCCGTGAGATTATCAAATTTTCTGTCAAATTGATAATCAGCGCCTTCTGGTATGCAGTAAGCGTTATCAATTCGAAGGGGCTCTCCGGATATTACGGCGTAGCCAACAATGCTGTTTTTTGAAATCGGAAATGTCATTGATTCCAAATTTAGTTTTATGCTGTTGTTCTTAGCTATTATGAATTTTAGCATTTTGTTTTTAGCGTTTTTATCATAATAGGACCACTCACCGCTATCGCTGTCTATAATGGCATATATGGTCACGGCATCTGATGAGGTCATGTCCATACAGGTCTCAATGATTAATTCCAGCAATGTCATGAGGTCTTTTTCAGATGATAGTTTTTTTCCAATATCATAAAACCTCTTTATTTCATCTTGAAAAGAGAGGAGTTGAGCCTTGCGGTTCAATTCACGTTCCAATCTTATCAGAAAATTACTTATTTTGTATATATCGTTACATTCCAATACATCGTATATAAAGGACCTTTTCTCATAGGTGCTTACATATTCTTCAAACAGTACTATGCAGAAGTTGTTCTCGAGTTCAAGTATAGAGGATAAACTGTCGGTTATTTTGTCCAACAGCATATTGTCTATAAAAATGACATTAATAGTCTTTTCGTTAGACATCAGTTCTTTTTGCAGCTCTGATACATCTGACAATACCAGTGTGTTTTCATAGTTTTGTTCGATTATAGTGAGAAAATTTCTATATTTTTCGGCAGATTCGATACAAACTAGCGTTCTAAAGGTATTCACAACTTACTGCACCCCACTTCCGTTTGGGATTGTGTTTTTTATAAATAATTTATAATAAAAGCTGCTCCTGGTATAAGAAAATCCATTAAAAGCCCAGTATAAAAATAAGCTGGAGTAATTAAAGGATGCCAGTATCTATAATAATATACAGTTTTGGCTGCAAGAATTACCAAAATAATTAACAGTAATGGTTTCCCAAAATACAAGGAAGAATAAAGTGAGGAAAATATAAGGAGCCTTGTTATAATGCCTGCAACTTTTTCATTTCCAATTATAAAAAAACTTTCCTTAGAGGAAGGAAACATTAATCTGAGTATGTATTGAATCAGTATAGATGAAGCAGATGTTACTAAAACAAGAGTGATCAGAAGGCCGGGCAACTCCTTAACAACAGGAAAATAGAAAGGCTCTCCTTTGTAAAAAGTTGAGATTAACCAGATAATTAAAAGGTGTAAAGACTGGTCTGCCACAAAACAAAATAAAGAATGTAAGGGACTTCTGCAAGGCAGTTTAGGTTTATAAAAATCAATGATAAAATGAAGAACACCGTTTATAAGCACCAACCCCATGATGAGAGTGCCAAAAGGAATCGCAAAAACGAGCATACAAATTGTTACAATGAAAGCATGGTAGAGATTCCATTTCCAATTTTTAGCTTTATTTTCTGCGATGGTATCTGTCTGAAAAGTGAAGTCTCCCAGCAAATGGCCTAATAGCAAATAATCGAAGCACATAGTCACACCTCATATTTATTTCATGAATAAAGGCTTAAATAGTATATCTATTTATTCGTTTCTAAACAAGTAGTATCAATAGAAAAATAGAAGGAGGTAGGCCACCTCCCATGTTATTATTACTTAGTACCCGGAAAAGCAATATCTAGAGAAATGTTCAACAGTAAAATGCTTGTGTTTGTAATTTACGTAGATGTTTTCACCTTTTGCTACATCATACAGCAATCCTTTGTAATCATCTACTCTAATATGTACCTTCTTGATGAAATGTGGTATGTCCGGTGAAAATTCAATGTATCCTTTTCCATTTTCAGCATAGATTTTAACCTCGAAGGTTACTGGCAGTTTATCAGCTTCAAGCCAATCTTTCTTAAATTCAACTTCTATAAACCCTATCTGATATCTACCGCCGTCCTGGGTAACTGTTATGGTATCTTTATAAATTACAGGCTCTTCAGCTGCAACAACGGATTGATTTGTAACTACAGCTTCGGATTTTTCAGCTGCAACAGCATGTGAACTTGTAAATAAAAGCGCAAACACCAAAGCTAATAACAGTACTCTTTTTCTCATGGATTTCACCTCCTTCTTTAAAATTGTTTTTGCGTTGAATAATAAATAAGGCACCTATGGGTAATCCCCAGGTGCCTAAAATTTTTTCAGCAGTATAATTAACTGCAATTTTAATGTTTCGGCAGCCTGGCGATCATAGGAATATTCATTCCCTTAGACCCATGGCTTTGCGACCTTACCTTTCGATAAGTGTGCCCTTATCGACATTGTATTATTAAATTTTTGTTATTT
>Ga0208663_100090_pt1 | contig 15675 bp, 20 predicted proteins | sample Wag42014_10_10_FD_187327 | JGI IMG/M metagenome (GOLD analysis project Ga0208663, IMG submission 187327) | Deep subsurface shale carbon reservoir microbial communities from Ohio, USA - Utica-2 Time Series 2014_10_10 (SPAdes) (version 2) ...
ATTCCCAGTGTCCACTCTTTACCCATACTCCTTCAGTCTTCCAATAACCGCTATTTACCCAAATTTTTCTGTATTCCCAATGCGATGTATCAACCCAGACTTTTCTGGTTTCCCAATGTGAAGTATCGGTCCAGACTTTTCTGGTTTCCCAGTGCGATGTGTCAACCCACACCTTCTTTGTGTCCCAGTACCCGCTCTTAACCCACACCTGCCTTGTTTCCCAATGAGATGTGTCTACCCAATATTTCTCCCAGTGACCCTGCTCAGGCACCCACACCCGCTGTGTTGTCCAGTACCCGCTTGTGACCCACTTCCGCTTTGTCTCCCAGTGAGATGTGTCTACCCACATCTTTGTGCCGTTTGAGTTGAGCTTTACCCAGTCTCCTGCATAGGCGGTTGTGTTAATGCTTAAAAGAGTAACTAAGGCAAATAAAAAAAGAGCCTTGAACTTATTCATTTTTCGAAAACACCTCCCTTTAAAATTTAGGCAAAATAAAAAAGCAGGTTTGACCTGCCTATAAATTCTTTTTAGCCCATTCGATGTATTCTTTTACGTTGCTTTCTCGCTTGATTTCATAAAACTTGCCGTTTTTGTATTGGAAGTAGGATTTAACGTAAATCGGGTTCCCGTTAAATATATTTTCTGTATAGATTTGAATAAGCAAAGATTCTATTCTGGTTTCTTCCATTAATAGGTCTGAATTAATTGCCTGAAGATAGCTTTTAGAATTGGTATCTGTATATTTCATTAATTCATTACTTAAAATAAGATACAATATTCCACTACTTGTAACAGTTGGATAGCTTGTCAAATCGTTAGCTTTGGGAGAAATTAATGGTGGCGCGCTAAATACCAACTTATTATTTTTAAAATAAACTTTATCAATAAGGAAATTTTCATTTGAACATTTATTTAACAATTCTTTATCTACATTATGAGTAGTATATATCTTATGTTTTCCAAATAGATTTAAATCTCCTTTTTCCCCTAGCAAATTATCAACTATTACTTCAGCAACAATTACTTTTTTTAAAGAGAAATCAATTTCTTGTCCATCTAACAAAACAATCTTTAAAGTTTTATTAGGAAAATTTTTAACAAGTTGTTCTGCTTCTGGTTGTAAATCTTTTCTTATTCTTTGGTATAATATAATATAATATAATGAATTTTCTGCATCGTATATAACTTCATTTACTTTTTCTTTTAACATTGCCTTCTTATTCTCATCTCCATAAACTTGATACCCTGCCACAGCAAGTGCTATGACTACCACTAAAGCTATTATCTTCCTTATAAAAGCTCACCTCCAGTTAAAATTTTTTCAAAAACCTGTTACCGCCCTCCGGTCAGTTAAAACGGATAGGAATGCGGAGGGCGGGTCAAGGTGGAGTCGAAGGATAAATGGAGGGGACCCTTTGGGGAGGAGGCCGTTTATGTTCGAAGGCACCTTGACCGTAAGCCCGACGCATTTATAAAATTTTTTTGTGCCGGAGGGCGGTGAATTAAATTAGTAGACTATATTCATCACTTCATTATTTTTATCGACCAGTACCATTACCCAGTTTCCGTTTTTGAGCTTATCTTTATTATACCTCATTACTTTACCTGAATCAGAAAATTTCTGCATAACAGTTTTACCTGAAGCAGTGTACCTTTCTTCCTTTCCATTTACATCTAACACAACATAATTATCATTCGCTTCTTTTAAAATGCCTAATGCACTTGTGCTTCCATCTTCAAGAGCTTCTTTTCTGCCCTGTGTAATGACATAAATATAATTTTCACCATCTTTTCTTATGATTTTCACAAACACACCTTCTTTAATGTCCTTGGGCATTCCCTCAACAAATACAGTTTTCTTAGCTGCAAAGTCATACTTAACTTTTTCTGCACCGCTTTCTAAGACTATTTCGCTGTTATTATAACTTATTACTGTTCCTGCAGTGAGCTCTTTTTGAGGATTTACCTTCTCACTTTTAACAGCTTCATTTACAGTATTTTCGGTTTTGCCTGTATCTTTCTTTACATCACCACAGCCCGCCACTAGAGCAATGGCAAGAAGTAATGTCAAAGCAAAGCTTAAAGCTCTCTTCATATCTTACCTACCTCCTCAAAATTTATTTTCCTTAAATGTCTTAGCAACTATTTCTTTTAATGCCCAACCACATTTTTGATAGGTGCTTTTATTTGCTTTTATCCACTCAGGAGATAGCCGAACAGAATGAATTTCATCTGAATCTTTATAGCATGTTACAGCACATTTTGTGTTTATTTTTTCGCTTGTTAACACGCAGTGATAAACCCTGTACCAGCTTTCTGGCTCATAAATCTTTTCAATGTCAATCTCAATATTTTTCAAAAGCTCCTCCGCTTTCTTCCTTTCAGTAATTTCTTCGAATTTATCACAAATAATTGAAGCCCCGATAAGTACTATGGGTAACCCGAATATAACAACTCCTGCAGTAAGATAAGCTGCACTCCAACCTTTTACAAAGCCTGCAATAATGTAGCCTGCTAGTGTCAAGAAGTATGCCCAAACATGTACCTCTATCATACAAACCCCTTCTTTTTAAAATAGAGGTTTTACAACAAAATTAAAATTATAATCAAGAGAAAATAAAATCGCATACCGCATCAATCTCTTTACTAAGATTACTAACGACTTTATATTTCAAATTCAGCAGCTTCACATACTTCTTAAACCTTTTTTCCGGCTTAACAAATACTGTTAAAAACTCATAAGGAAACTCCTTCATCCTTGCCAATTCTCCTTTTGTACCTTGAGATAATACAATTATTTTTGAAGCATTATCAAGCGCAGCTTTAACAACTTCATTAAACTCATTCGGGAGGTCAAAAATTATCACATCAAACTTACTTCTTGCAAATTTCACAATTGTATCAATATCATTTCCGCTAATATCTTTTACAAGACTCACTTTAGGAGGGGACTGAAGTATAAATACATTTGGACTATACTCAATTAAATTTTCAAAAAAACTCTCTTTTATTCTTTCTCTAAGCCACATTCCGATATGAGGAAGTACAGGAAGGTCCAAAGCAAAACTTAAATCAGAACCTCCATCCTGAAAATTCAAATCTACTATAAGGACTTTTACATCTTTATTGAAGTTTTCAAAAAGTGTTTTCACAAGCGTAGTTTTCCCTACCCCACCTTTGAAAGAATAAACAGCAATAACTTCCTGCTTTGTAGTTATAAAATTTTTACTTTTATACTCTTCTATATCTTTTACTTCTATATTTCTTACCTAACATATTACTTACAATAAAATCATATCTATTTTTTCTAACAATAATTTCTGCGCTCTCTGTAGAGAAAACTACATCAGCATCTACATAATTTTTTTTTGCTCTTTTAATATATTCCCTATCATTTGATATAATTAATACCTTCATCATATATCCCTCACTTTAGCCATTCCTGTTATAACAAAATCAGTTGTGGTTTTGTAATAGCTTCCATCGACAACAATAGTTACATAAACGTAATTGTTTTTTATTTCTACAATTATATTTTTTGTAGGTATATTTAAGTTTTTAAATGTATCTTCTGCGTATTTATTAGCTTTTGTAATATCAATAACTACTTCTCCTTTTTCTGCACTATTTATATCAAGGGCATTTAAAGAGATATTGTAGGCTATTTCATCACATACCTTGACAAGGTATTCCCTTGCACTTATACCATTTGTGACATAGTAGACTACCTGCATAAAAAGAAGTGATAAAAAGACTAAGAAAATTAAAAAAAGAAGGACAGCATCTCCTCTTTTGTCCTGAAAAAATCTTTTTAGAATACTCACGGCGTATCACCTATCCTTAAAGAGCTTCTTCCCACAAGAGTCTTCTGCTGCCCTCCTAAAAGGTAAAAAGTATATCTAACTTCTACTGTGAGCATGTCATTTTTTAGTGATGTACTAACAGCAAGCCTGTCTCCCATTTTCCATCCAGTTATTCCATCCCCAAAATTAAGTACAGCCATCTGAGCAGTCTGCTCTGGAGTGTCTGACTTTATTCCTATCCTCGCTCCTTCAAAGGCTGCTTCATTGACCAATGTCTGCATGTTGCTTACAACAGAAATATTAACTATAGAAGCCATGATAAAAAGGAGGATAGGGAGCAGGGCAGCTGTAGAAATAAGCTGCGAAGCTCCCCTGTTGTCTTTTAAAAATCTTCTTATCATCTTTATCACTTGTTTATCACTTGCCTTGAACGGCATTGGAGAAGAAGCCAGAAGCAGTATTGAGAGCATTTGTAACCATATTTGAAACATTTGTCCTTATAGTAGGTGATACCACAACAAGTATTCCTACAACTATTGCTATCATCCCTATAACAGACAAAAGATGACTCTCACCCTTTCTGTCTTTTAAAAATTTTCTCACCATGTTTTGAACTTTCATTAACATATTTCTAATCATTAAAATCTACCTCCTTGAAATTTTTGTTATTTTTTAAAACAAATTAAAAAAGCCTTTTAAAGACAGAACAAAAGGCAGTGCAAAGATTATTAAAATTGGGATAAAGTACCCTAAGAAAATAGGGAAGAATAAGCTGTTGTCAAGCACAGGTGCACTTTCCGTCTTTTTATTGTAATTTATTTCTCTTACTTCATCTAAAAGTTCTTCTAAATTTTCTTTAATATCTTGTTCAGATGCAAATTCTCCTGTAATAATTTTTACAAATCTTTTAAAGTGGTCATTTAAACTTTTAGAAGCTGCATAAGTGAGTGCATCTTTTAAAGAGCTTCCTGTGTCGAGCCTTACCTGTGCCTCATGTAATAAATCTCTTACCACCCCCTCTCTAGTTCTAACAATGTAGCTGATAATATTTTCTTTATTCATTCCCACCTCCAAACCATTTATAAAGATTTCTATAGCAGCAGGGAGCTCTTCTTCTTTATAGAAGCTCTCCCTGTAGCTGTCTATTGGTTTTTTCCAGTATTGATAGAACATAATAATTGAACCTGTAACTACAGATAAAAGAGCAAAAATATTTGCCCCGTTTACTGTTCCTACTACTGACAAAACTATAAGGCCTCCCAAAATTAGAACTCCAAAAGAAAAAAGCTCAAGTACATCATGAGCTTTAAAAAAAAATATTTTCACTCCTCCGACTGCTTTAATTTCCTTATCCCACTTTTCTATCATGTCCTGTCTTATTCCAAGTTTTTGAAGGTGTTTTTCTGAAACAATCTTTCTCATAGTTCCATCTCCCTGTCTATTCTTTTTAGAATATAAAGTGTTGATATAAAGTAGCTCAAAGCAGCATAAGCAATTACTAATTTCCCTATAGGAGAAGAAAAAGTCCTGATAAAATCAGGGCTAACTGACACTGTTGAAACAATCATAAAAGCCATAATGCCTACCAGAGAAACCATTAAAGATTTTGCCTGCACAGTCATGGCAGCAATTCTGTTTGACATTTTTATTCTCTCATAAAGTTTTTTAGCTGTCCTCTCACACACTCTCGATAAATCAGATTTCATCCTCACTGCAAAAATAATGCTGTCAATCCATACTTTTATATATGTGCTTTCTATATTTTTAAATTCTTTTAATGCTTCTTCTAAATCTTCTCCTAACTGAAATCTCCTTAGAACTCTGTCTGTGTGCTCTTTTAAAGGATTTTCAGCTTCCTCAGCTGCCTTTATAAAAGCTCCAGCAAAGCTTGGTACCATTTTAAGATATGCTCCTAGCATTTTAACAAAATCTCTAAACTGCTCCTCAGTCTTTCTTATTCTCCTTCTTCCCAAGTATTCAAGAACGTAATCTAAAAGGTAGTAAAGCATAACAGGAAGTGACAGGCCAAGCAGGGTGAAACCCTTCAAGCTCAGAAATAAGGCTGATACAACAGAAAAAAGAACGAACCATAAGAATATTTCTTCTGCATCCATTTTAATGCCGCTCTTTTTAAGCTTTTTATCTAAAGCTTCAATAAAGCTTCTTAAGCCGAACAAATCTGCAGCGCTGAACTCATTCTTTTGTGATATCACTAAATGCCTCTCCAGCCTTCTTTTAAGTTTGAGCCTTTTATTTTCCCTAATACTGTACAAAAGAACTACCACCATAAAAACAGCTGCGCCGAATAAAAAAGAGACTGCCACATTAATCACCTACCACATGCTTTAAAATGTAGTCTCCGTTTTCATCTATGCCCTCAATTTCAATAACTTCAGCAAGCTCTCTGCCTTTTAAATTTCCTTTTTCATCCTCCGTAAGCCTCAAAAACACGACAATATCCACAGCCCTTGAAATGAGCTTTCGTATGATTCTGTAGTCAAGATTTTTAAACTCCTGTATTAACATTTCAAGCCTTAATAAAGCATCAAGGCAGGAATTTGCATGTATTGTTGTCATAGAGCCTCTGTGGCCTGAATTTAAAACGTGTATAAGCTCATAGGCGCTTTCAGGTGTACGTATTTCTGTCAAAATTATTCTATCGGGGTCTGCTCTTAAGCAGTCTTTTAAGATGTCAGAGTAGTTCACATCTCTTGCCTCTGCAGTACCCTTTCTTGTTTTGAAGTAGTAGACATAAGGTATGTGAAGCTTAATCTCTCTTGTATCCTCTAATACAGCCACAACGTGCTTTTCCTGAATTTCAAAGCCTAAAGAGTTGATAAAAGTCGTCTTTCCTGCGCCTGTTTCTCCTGCAACTATGATGTTTTTCCTCTCTTTCACTGCTTTCTTGAAGTACTCCTGCAAGTCTTCTGTAAGCCCTATTGTTGTCTTTGCAAGCTCTTCCAAAGGCACATTTAAAAGGTTGTGCTTTCTAATAATTACGACCGGTTTATCAGACTCTGGAGGTATAACTAAAAGAGCACGAGAGCCGTCATAAAGCTCTGCATCCTGTGAAGGATTTGCTATGTTGATTGATTTATTTAAAGGTGCAAGGATTCTGTCCTGTATAACCCTCACAGCCTGTTCGTTTGGAAACTCTTCTTCTGCGTCTATTTTTACTCCTGCTTTCTTGTACATTATTTTTGTGCCGTTCACATGTATGTCTGTAACTTCCGGGTCCTTAAGGTACTTCTCTATAATTCCCAAACCATAGAGAGAAGAGTAGAGCATTTCCGTGTATTCTATGAGTCTATCTAGTGCAAAAGGATATTTCTTTTTGAGATACTCTTTCACTTCTTCTCTCAGTATATCCTTGATATTGGGCTTTCCGTGGTGCTTCATCATAACTTCCCTTATTTCATCTGTCATTCTCTCAACATCCACTGCTCCATCATTAATTCTTCTGCTTAACTCTCTTAAAGCCATTTAAAATCCTCCTCCACATTGATTTTTCTTTTTTTACCTCAAATAGAGCATCTTTTAAATTCTTAGCGTGCTTCATTATTTTCTTATCTTTATACTCACTCAGCCTGCGTAAATAAGGAATAAAATAAATAACTGGTATTCCTAAATCTACAGCAGTAATATACTTTTTCTTTCTTCTCACTTTATTAACTGCTGCATAAACCTTGTTTGTATCTAAAAATCCGTGTAGTTTCAAATATTCAAGCATTCCAACTGTTCTTGAGACTGCGGATATATCATCTTCCATTACAAACAAAACTTTGTCAGCTTTTAAAAGTGCTGCGACAGTAACCTCAGAAATCTGAGGCTGTAAGTCTATCAGCACATAATCATATTCATTTGAAAGACTTTTAATAAGCTTTTCCATATCCGCATACTTTAAGTTTTCCTGCATGTCTGGAAAACCACCGACTATGACGTCAAATTTTTCTCCCTGAGGCCTCTGAATGCAGGCTTTATAGTCTCCAAGACATGCATTAACTATGTTTTTTTCCTTATCTAAATCAAGTAAAGACACAAAATCACCGGGAGAAAAATCACATTCTAAAACACATACTCTACTCTTTTCACTTAGCACTTTTGCAAGTGCTAAAGTAAGTGTAGTCTTTCCCACACCACCTTTAGGACTGAATATTGTAATAACCATTTTTATCACCTTCTTACAATTTTAAATGAGTTAAGTTTAATATACGGTGCAAGCTCTGAAGCAGCGTTTAAATCTGCATTTAAAATTAAATTAGCTTTATCAGAATCTGAAAACACAGAAATTACTTTAAAACCTTCTAACACCTTGGACCCTGTTTGGTCAAACACTATAAAACTAACTGTATCTCCTGACTGAAGTGTCTTTGCCTCTACTTTATCAATTTGTATAGTCATAATAACATGTCCAGCCTCTAATAATTTTTCATCTTGAGAAGTTAAAATTTCAACAGGAATAAAATCTCCTTGTACTCTTCCTTCTTTCACAACTTTTCCTATAACATCAGCTAAACTTTTAGCATAATTTGGTCTCACTACTGAAGCAGGTACATCAGTAACTTTTACAGCATCCTGCGAAATAACTGTTCCTGCTGGTATGTCCTTTTCTACCACAACTACCTTTTCTGTTTTCTGTATGTTCTGCATAAACACAAACATAAAAGCTGCAAAAACTACAGCCGTTATTAAAGCAATTTTAATAATCCTGCTCATAAAGAACCTCCTTTACTAAAAGCTGTTCAATTTTTAATAAACCTTCGTTTAAATTTCTGCAGTTATAACTCTCACCTAAAAATTTAACTATACCTTCTATTTGTCTTTTAGCAATGTTAATTTCTCCTACAATGCCTTTTTCGTTATCTTTGTCATGAACACCAAAATTTAAGAACTCTCCTGTGTGCCATCTTGCAGCCTGTGTATATGTTGCAGGAGGGGAGAAAACAACCTCCTTTACAGCTTCTTTATTTGTTACTATGTCATATATTCCAAGACTCACTATAGTTGCAATTGTTTGGTCACCTGCTACCCTATTATTTATAATGACAATTATCCTTGTATGTGGTCTTGCTATTCTGTATCCTTGTAAAACTGTAATAAAATCTTTTGAATTTACAAAATCAAGGTCCAAAATAAGTACATCAGTATTAATTCTTGATAAAGAGTAAAAAACATCTTTTATATTTTGCTGTTGTAACATCTCATTGTAATGAAAAACGACATTCCCTACATCATTAAGACTGTTCTTAATTTCATCAGAAGCAATAACAGAAATAAGCAAAAAATCACCTCCTGTTATCTATAAAATCCAAGTGGATCTACGGCCTGCCCATTTATCCTTATTTCAAAATGCAAATGCGGTCCCGTACTTTTGCCTGTAGAGCCAACGTATCCTATAATGTCTCCTGCCTTAACCTTCTGCCACTTTTTAACCGCTATTCTTGATAAGTGAGCATATCTTGTTTCATAACCTCCATTGTGTGTTATATAAATCACATTACCATAGCCTCCATTCCAACCTGCATAACCTACTTCTCCATCAGCTGCAGCTATAACAATTTTCCCTGTAGGTGCTGCAATATCTACTCCACTATGAAAACCCATTGTCCCATATACTGGATCAACTCTCGGACCAAAACCTGAAGTAATTCTATATACTCCCGGTACTGGCCACTTAAAATTTTTCTCTACTGCTGCCCAATTGTCTGGCAAATTTGCTGCTGAATTTAACAAAAGCGAAAAATCAAACTCAATAAATTCTTTAACTTTTTCTTTTTCCGCAGTAGAAAAGTTTAAAAGACTTAAAACTTCATCTAAACTTCTAAGCTTATATACCTCATATTTTTTTACAACCTGATTTGGAAATTCTCCTTCTATTTCTTCTACTTCATCTACTTTTTTAATAAACATCTTAGCAAGTTTTTCTATTTCAGCAGGATTTGCTTTGCTAAAATCCTGCTGAAATCTCACAGCATCTATAGCAACAAGCTGTCTCCAGTCAATTTGTATCCTTTGACTGTATTTGTTCTTTGTGCTGTCACTTACCTTATTTGCGGTGTATATATACATCTTTACCTGCTCTGTATTAATCAATGGTATCTTTTCTGCTGCAGTAATAGGTCCTGCAAAAAGAAGAGCTATCAATAAAGCAGGAACAACAATAAAAAGAAGAGCAAATTTAAAAATGCTCTCCAAATCATCCGGCAGAAAAGCCAGAAGTATTTTGCTTAAAATATGCATCAGTTTCCGCCTCCAGTTAAATACTGCATTTCATAAGGTGCTGCCTCAATTTTTATGTGAATTCGCTGTGTGCCCGCAACAAAAAGACCTTCTCCTCTTTTTGCATTTGCGAGAAGGTCATGCTCTGCTTCAGAAAGGTTCATAAGAGTTGTTATTGCCTCTAAGTCTTTTTCTCCTTGAGCTAAAAGAAGCTTGTAGGTCGGGTTGTCTAAAAGCGCTTGGCCGTACCTCTGCACTTCTGGTGCTAAAAAGTCTATAACGTTCTGGCTTATGACAATTAAGCTTCCGTTGTACTTCCTTATCCTCTTTGATGTGTCTCTCAAAAATGCTATTGCCTGAGGCGTTTGAGGGTCAACAAGCATCCATGCTTCATCCACAACCAAAACAGTTCTCTCTCTTCTATCCCTTTCAAGTATATTCCATGCAAAAGAAAGGACATTGAAGTACTGCGCTCTTTTAACTTGGTCTTCTGCATTCTGCAAATCATGAACGTCAAAAACAATAAAATCAGAGTCAGCTTCTACGGCAGTTGGGCCTGCCCAAAGGTACGAGTCTGCTCCTTCTGCTGCTCTTTTTAAAAGCACTGAAAGCCTTCCATAGGTTTCAGGATTTTCTTCCGCCTTTTTCACACAGTATTCATAAAGCTCTTTCACAGTAGGCCATTTATCATTTGGAACACCTCTTGGATCTGTATCCCATGTAATTCCTGCTTCCTTATACACTTCCACTAATGCATCCTCCAAAGCTGCTTTTTCTGTGTCTGTAAGGTCTCTGAGGTATAAACTGAAGAAAGTTCTTAAGGTCTGTATGTGTAAAGCTAAAGGGCTTTGTAAACTATTATTTTCCTCATCTTCCTCCTCAACAGGCCTTAATCTTACCTGAAGTGGATTTATCTTTCCTTCACCGCCTGTGCAGTTAATCCACACACCTCCAAGCTTTCTGCACATCTCCTTATACTCTCTTTCTGGGTCTATGATTATCACTCTGCTTCCCTGCATGTACTCCCTTAAGAGTAGCATTTTTGCAGTAAAGCTCTTTCCTGCTCCAGGCTTTGCAAGAATAGTCCAGTTGGAATTTGTCCTATCTCCACCACGCTTCCATATATCAACTAAAACCAATCCTCCATCTCTATCTTTTCCCAAAACAATACCACTTCCATCGTTTATTCCTGAGGCAGTAAAAGGAAATGAAGCAGCAACAGTTTCAGCAGGCATATTCCTTGCTCCTGCTTCTTTAACCTCATCCGGCAGTGTGCAGAAGGGCCCTGCTGCTTTAAGTCCTTCTTCTTGGCGGAATATAAGGACTCTGCCCCTCATACCTGAAGCTGCTAGAGCTGCTTCAACCTGACGTGTTCTTCTATCAAGCTCCTGCTGGTTAGGGGCAAGGACCATAAGGATGACTGTAACGTAAAATACCTGCTGCTGCTCCTGGTCTATTTTTCTCATCAATTCTTCTGCATCTTTCAAAGCCTGCTCTGTCCTCTGCATTGTGAGGGCATTGCCTCCCATTTCAAGCCTTCCTGCATACTCGCCAATTGCTTTATTTAAACTGTTTATCAAATCTGTAGGGTCAGATGGCTCAATGTGTACCGAACATACCACTCCCGGCATACCTGCGATTCTTGAGAGCCATGCAGCATTTACTTTAGGAGGATAACCCGCAATGACTAAAACTCTTGCAAGCTGGTCATTAAATACGACCTGCTTTGCGTTAAACTCAAGAGCCTGCGGTGAAATCATGTCTACTAAGCCTGTTAACACACTTACATTATCTTTTTTCTTCACATCTCTCACCTCACTTAAGAATACATAGGTGGTAAGTATGGTCCATTAAACGCTGGTGCTCTTTCAAATGCAGCCTGAGAAGGATGACTGAAGCTAAAAAGAAGGTCTATTATGTCCTGGTCTACTGCTAATTCTACTTTTAAGCCAGACTTTTCAAGGTTATTAGAAAGCTCATGGGTTTTTGCTTTTAACTCTTCTTTTTCTTTACCTGAGAGCATAACAAAAAAACGTCTTTCTATTGCCTCACCGCTTGTAACAATAGAAGCGACGTATTTTAAGTACTCATTAAGCAATCTCTTTTTAACACTCATTGTTTCTTCTCTTGATTTTTCTTGAAGATAATTAAGATATTGATCAAGGTCTACAGGTCTTCCAATAGATAATATCTGCATTGTATCATTTAGTCCGTTTAAAGCCTCGTGAACTGCCTGTATAATTCTCTTTTTCTCATTTTCACTCTTTAACTCTATATTTAAAGGCATAACTTTTAAAACACATACATACCGGCCGTCTTTTAATAAAATCAAATCTTCAAAAACATCTTTTACAGGAATCCATTCCTGTACAGCCTTTCTTTTCTGCTCTTCTATTTTTGTCTTATCTTTTTTTACAGTCTTTTCTTCTTTAAAAACACCAATCAATTTATCTAGCCTCCCTGCACATAAAGGTATCTTTTTTGCTTTTTAGTCCAATTTAGATAGTATTTGATTAAACTAAATACGCTGTTTCCATCTGGACCGGGAACAACTGCAAAGTAAGAAAGCCCTGTTAAAATAAGTACTATCAAATACCTTATGATAGACTTCGTAAAAATTGATAATATTAAATAAACAAATAGACCTATTGAAAGTCCAATAAGTACAAAAAAGAGCTCTTTCCATCCAAATCCCGGAAAAAACTCAAACTTTGCAGAAATATTTTTGGGTACCTGATACAACTACATCACCCTTTCATTATCATCTTGCGCATTATATACATACTTCCTGCAGACTGTGCAGCCTGTCCAACTGCACCTCCAACTCCGCTGTGATATGCAAATTGCCTTAAAACAGACGGAGTTTTAAAAGCTACCCACAGCCAGCCTATAAGCATTAATTTACTTAAAATCTCACTCGTAAAATACATATTTGCAATTGTAGATAAAAATCCTCTAATCATAAATGTCTGTACCGCTTGAGATAGTGACAATACAACAAGCTCTCTCCACCATACAGACCACACACCTTCATCTGGCCGTGTAAGTCCCACTGCCATAATTGGACCTGAAACAGCTATAAAAGCAATTTCAACAGCCCTTATTGCAGTTTGAATTAAAATTAAAATCCATATCACTATTACTGCTAAAAGAATTAGCAGTAAAGCAGTTGACATTTGCGAAATGCCTGAAACTATATTTGAAACAGGATTTTCAAGCTTAACAGCAGGCAAAGCTGCTACTTCTTTTGCTAAATCTGCACCAAAAGTATATACCTTTGTAACCAACCACGGCGAAGTTGAAACCATTGCAGCAGCAAAAGCAGTTCTTTTGACAAGTTCTAAAGGCTGTGCTGAAGAATCTCCTGAGTTGTATAGAATATATGTCTTTAGTGCCTCAGCCGCAACCTTTAAAGCAAGTAATGTTCCTGCTATTATCTGTGCTAATTTAATCCCATTTGTGATATATGGAGTATTGAGTATTTTAAGAGCAACTGCCATTTCATCGCCAAAAAATGAAGTAAACATACTTACTAAACTTTCAAGCAAATTCTGAAAAAAGTTTGTAACTGCATCTGAAATCATGTTTGTGATAGCACTAAACAAAAAAAATCACCTCCTAAGAGGACGGTTTAAAATCCGTCCTCTTATTTAAAATAAGCTAAAACAACTTTAACAAGTGATGCTGCACTCATTCCTATTGCTCCAGCAATTAAAACATTTCTTATAGCTCTGTTGTGAGCCGCAGTAACAGAAGGATCTCCATCACTTATCTGTTTCATCAAAGCGTGATAGCCTATAGCTGCGCCTGAAGCAGCAGGAATGAGATATAAAATCCATGTAAGAGCATCGTTTAAAAGATTAAAAGCACCAGTAACTAATGTTGGCATAAAATCTCCTCCTTATCTTAATTTTGATAATAAATTTTTATTAGTTCTGTCTATCTCTTCATTTTTCTCCTCTTCTAAAAATTCAATCTCAGGTATCCATACAGGTACTGACATCACCTCCTTTTTAAGTTCTTCTAAAGCAGAAGGAATTAAATCCTTAGAAGCTGGCCACATTGACAAATCCGGCAGTGGAAGTATTGCAGGATTCTGCCTTGCCTGAAGTATAAGTGCTCTGTCTTGAGGCCATCTTAAAACTTCATCAGGAAGTAAAAGAGGCCTTCCTGTAAGGCCTTCTGTTGTGCCGTGACTGTAGTCAGTGTGTTTAACTTGAGAAGAATAGCTTTCAGTTCTTATTGTGTATTGTCCTGTTTTTCCACTTATTATCCTTGCTGTTTCTAAATCTGTCGTTAGTATATACACCCAGACAGCACAGTTTCCTGTAATTGTTTGAGCTAATTCTCTGTATTTCGCTTTAATCTGTGATATATCCTGAACAGCCAGCAAAAACCTCATTCCTCGTCCTGCTGCTACAGTGATTTTCTTATCAAAGTCAGGTATTGGAGGAAGATTTCCAAATTCGTCCAAAACAAAGTTTACTCTTTGCGCAAGTCTTCCTCCGTTCTTATTTGCAAGGTCAACTAAAGCTTGATAGGCTTGAGAAATATAAAGTGTAGCCAGTACGTTTCGTGTGCTCCTTTCATCAGGAATTACTATGAATACTGCCGTTTTTTCTTTCCCTACACTGTCTAAGTCATGGTCTTTTTTTGAGGTAAGATAAACAACTGCAGGATCACTCCAAAGTCTCAACTGTGCTGCTGTTCCTGTGAATATGGAGCTTCTTAATCTATCTTCTGATAGAGCAGTAACTCCATAAGCTGAAGCTGCAGGATGTGTATGAGGTAACGACTTAAAATACCTATCTAATAACTCTCCTCCACATACGCCTAAGCGGTGAAGTATCTCATAAACACTTCCCAAATGTTTTGCCTCATGTGGTGCAGAAGGAGCAACAGCAAGTATTAAAGCAGCAGTAAGACTTTCTTGTGACTGAGGCCATATAGGATCTACCCCTATATGTGGCTGTTGATTTGTTATTATGTTTGCTATATCCCATGCATTCTGACTTGCAGTAGAATAATCACCAATCTCAAGTTTAGTAGCTATCTCTAAAACTGGATTCCACTGATTCCCTCTGTATGGATTTCTTAAATCTATTAGTATGACCTTATATCCAAGTTCTTTTAAATATTTAAATGAGTAACTGTGCAGTTCTCCTTTAGGGTCAGATACAATCATACTTTCTCCTGCCCTTGCAAGAGTCCATATAGTTGGTAATATTATTCTTCTTGATTTACCACTTCTTGTTGCACCTATAACTAATCCATGAGTATCTCCTGTATCAAGCCATGCCTTTGAATTAGAAGAATTAAAGCCTACAACAAAGCCCCCTTTCGGGGGGTTGTTGTTTGTATTCCATACTGTAAAAGTTTTTGATATTTCTTTTTCTGTTCTCCACCTTGCAGTTCCATGCTGTCCTTGTCCTGCAGCTTCAGGAAGACCCAACTCATCAGTTTTTCTTCTCTTCCTCCCATAAATAGGGAAGAGCACAGAAACTAAAGCCGCAAAAACAGCAGGCTGCAGCCACAGCCATGGAGTTTTTACATCTTCTCTTTTAAGCAGTAAAGATATTCCCGATAAAGGCTTCTCTTTTATGTATGCCTCCCACTTAGGTAGTCCTTCTTTAAAGCCGTAATCTTTAGCAT
>Ga0208663_100094_pt1 | contig 15418 bp, 7 predicted proteins | sample Wag42014_10_10_FD_187327 | JGI IMG/M metagenome (GOLD analysis project Ga0208663, IMG submission 187327) | Deep subsurface shale carbon reservoir microbial communities from Ohio, USA - Utica-2 Time Series 2014_10_10 (SPAdes) (version 2) ...
ACAATCCTCTTTGCGGTGACGACATTACCCTTTATCTAAAAATGAATGGTGACATTATAGAAGACGCATCTTTTACAGGTCATGGATGTGCTATAAGCCAAGCTTCAACCTCTATGATGATAGACCTTATAAAAGGGAAAGACAAAAAAGAGGCCTTAAGGCTTGTTCAAGAATTTATAGACATGATACACAAAAAAGACGTAAACTTAGATGAATTAGGTGATGCCCAAGTACTGCATGGAGTATCTGACTTTCCTGCCCGTGTAAAATGTGCTCTACTGGCTTGGAAGACACTTCAGGAAATTTTATAAAGAGAGAAAAGCTCAAAATGGGCTTTTCTTTTTTGTTTTATGGTTTACTATTTATTAAATAAATTTAGACAAAATCATTAAAAATTTTTTAAAAGTTAAGAAGGAAAAATGGGAATTAATGTAGAATTATATACACGTAAAACCAATATATCCATATCTTCACTGGAATAAATTTATGAGGTGTTATTATGAGAATTACTTTGGAATTTGTGGGAGAAAAAAATTTAGTATTGCCAATTCATTATAATTATATAGTTCAAGGCTTTTTGTATGACCTCATGGGGGACAGTGAGTTTGCAGCTTTTTTACATGATGAAGGGTTTCAATATGAAAAAAGAAAATTTAAATTATTTACTTTTTCAAGAATTGAAGGGGAGTTCAAGATTTTAACAGACTCTAAAGGGCAGAAAAAAATAAGCATAAAACCTCCTTTTAAATTTACTGTTGCCTCTCCTTTAGATGAATTTATATTTGATATTTCAAAAAATGCGTTAAAAAAGGAGTATTGCCATTTTAATGGTCAAAAATTTATTTTGAATTCACTCAATATAGACAATCCTCCTGTTTTTAAAAATAAAGCAAGGATAAAATTTATTTCTCCAGTTGTGATGTATACTACTTTAAAGGATGGTGACATAAAGTATACTTATTATTATTCCCCTTGGGATGAAAAATTTTCTCCTCTTTTACTTAATAATCTGCTTAAAAAGTATGAATTAGTATACAAAATAAAAGCGGAAGATCCATATTTTAAGCTTTATCCCTTATCAGAAAAGGAAGATAGGAGATATTCAAAGATGATTAAATACAAAAATGTTTATGTGAAGGGATGGATGGGTATATACGATGTGGAAACAACACCTGAACTTCTGGAGCTTGCCTATTACACAGGCTTAGGAGCTAAAAACTCTCAGGGGTTTGGGTGTTTTGAGATAATAGGGTGAAAGAAAGGAGGGAGAGAGATATAGTAAACGCGTATATTAGTTTTTTTATCATGTGAAATAGGGGGTGATAAAAATTATTGAAGGAATAGTACAAATAGGAGAAATTGCAAAAGAAGATGATCCAGTAAAAAATATTATAGTCAAACTTTCTCATAAAAAAAATAATAAAGTGTTACACGTTCTAAAGTTTAACTTTTTACTAAAAGAAAATAGGTTAGAAATAGATATTAATGAAGAAATGGATGAAAATACTGCATCTAAATATTTATATATAGGGAAAATGTTAGGCAGTGGTCCACAATGGTATGCTTCTAGTACTTCAAGTGATTATATTTTAACAGAATCAATATACAACTTGACAAAAATGGATTTTGGCGAAGAATTAAATAAAAAATTAAAAGAAATTTTTCAAAATTTTTATGTATCTTTAGATGGGTTAGAGACAAAATACCGTCATGTTTTAGACTTAAGTAAATCAGGCTTTAAAGGCAAGTCAATAAAAGAGTTATATGAAGAGATAAAAAAAGACAAAAATAATGCTACTTTGCCTCCAAAAGACATTGGGAAAAAATTTAGAAAGGCGATAAGTAAATATTTTGAAGAGTATTTAAAAAATGAGAAGAACATAAAAGCAGAAGAAATTGGATTATACACTATTTTCATTGATGGTGTACCCTTGACAAGTTATAGAGAATATGAAGAAGCTATAGTAAAATTTAAAAAGCCCAAAGAAACAAAAATTAAATCTGGTAAAGGTGTTTGCAGCATATGTGGAAGTAAAAATGCATTTGCTTTTGATTCTTCAAAAACAAAATTTAAATTTTTTACAACAAATCAGATTATTTTTGCAAGTAACCTATCAGAAAAAAATTACTATAAAAATATGCAGTTTTGTGACGAATGTTTTTCTAAATACCAGGCAGGTGAAAATTATATTTCAAATAAATTATCGACAACGCTTGCAAAATTCGATGTTCTTATAATACCACAGTTTGTTTATGGGAAACCAGTTAGCAGAGCTGATTTAGACATTGCCACCGATAAAATAATAGATACATTTAATACAGTAAAGTCTTATGAGGGTATTGAAAAATTAAGAGATGAGATAGGTATATCTTTAGACCTTACAAATGAAAAAAGCTATTTCCTTTTGAATTTTGTTTTTTATAAATCTACTAAACAAGCTACAAAAGTTTTGAGACTTATAAAGGATGTTGACCCGTCAATTTTTGAAAGAGTAAGAGCTGCATCAGAAAATGCTAGGAAAAATGTTCAAGAGGCTTTAGGTGAAAAATATAGAAGTTTTATCACATTAAGTACAGTATATTATATAAATCCAATAAGAATCAATAAAAAAGAGCCAGCAGAATATAGATATATACTTGAAATTTATGATGCCATCCTTACAGGGAAACGTCTAAATAAAAAGCTCATAATAGACAATTTGGTTGATGGAATAAGAGTAATTATATACAAAAAAACTGATTACAATATAGATCCAAAAAATAAAGATATAGAATTTCACCTTTTAGAAGCAAATATGTATATTAAATTTTTGGAATATATGGGTTGTCTAAAGGAGGGAGAAGGATTGGATGTATCTCAGTTAAAAGTTGATGAAAATATGAAAATTTTTATTAAAAACATGAGTTATAATGAGCAAGAGACAGCAATGTTTTTATTGGGCTATTTAATAGGGCAAATAGGAAATGCACAATACAAAAGAGCACAAAAAGGAACGCAAGAAAAAAGTGAGAATACTGTAAATAAGCCGATACTTAATAAGCTTAATTTTAATGGTTTAGATAAACAAAAAATTATTAGACTCACAAAAGACGTTTTTAATAAACTAAACCAAGAAAAAATATTACAGTACAATGAAGTGATTTTTTATGAGATGAAAAGATTGGTAGATTCTAATATTAAAAACTGGAAACTTAACAAAGATGAAAGTTTATTTTATGTACTTTCTGGGTATTCTTATGCAACAGCAATGCCCATGTTAAAAGAGAAAAAGGAGGAGGATTTAAATGTCAGTAACAAATAATGAAATTTTGTATATTTACGATGCAAAACTTACTAATCCCAACGGGGATCCAGATGAAGAAAACAGGCCAAGAATGGATTATGAAAGAGAAATAAATTTGGTTTCTGATTTAAGACTTAAAAGATATATAAGAGATTATCTGCTTTTGAAAGGGCATGATATATTTGTGCGTTTGATTGATGACAAGTCCGTTACAGCAGACAAAAGAGTAAAAGATCTGAAAGATTCATCGAATGATTGGATATTAGAAAATTGGACTGATGTAAGAATGTTCGGTGCTACAATGACGGTTAAAGGAGATAATAAAACTTTTATAGGGCCTATTCAGTTTAACTGGGGATATTCTCTAAATAAAGTAGAGCTCTTGGAAGCAAGCATAACTTCACATTTTTCAAGTAGTGAAAAAGCAGGACAAGGTACAATAGGCAAGGACTTTAGGGTTAAATATTCTTTAATTGCTTTTTCAGGAGTAATAAGTGGCAAGAGGGCAGAAAAGACTAAACTCAAAGATGGAGACCTTAATTTATTAGACGAAGCTTTAAAATATGCGATACCAAACTTAGTAACAAGAAGTAAAATAGGTCAATATCCGAGGTTTTATATGAGAGTTGAATATACTGATAAAGAAACAATTTTGGGTGATTACAGGGATTATATTGAATTAAAAACGACTACAGACAGTATAAGAGACATTAATGAATGTTCATTGGAAATAACCAAATTAGTTAATTTGCTAAATAGCAATAAAAATAAAATAAAAAATGTCCATTATTTTGTTGATGAAAAGCTAGAATTAAACCTTAATGGCGAGAAAATAACTTTTGAGGAGGCATTTAAAGATTTGCCGTTAAAACAGGTGGATTAGGATGGTGACTTTTAATGGTCATATTTGATTTATACGGAAAGTTTGCCCACTTTAGAAAATTTTATACAAATTCTTCTTCCTTAACTTATTCTGTTCCGCCAAGAACGACAGCAGAAGGAATCATAGCTGCTTTGCTTGGCTATGAAAGAGATACTTATTATGAAATATTAGGTGCGGGAAGTTTGCATATTGCTGTAAGAAAGATGAGTAAAACAAAGAAAATAATGCAATCTGTAAATTATATAAAAGCCACTAGTTTTAACGAACTTCATTCACCGAAACAGCACACGCAGGTCCCTTTTGAATTATTAACAGGGGACAGTAAAGTACATTACAGATTTTATGTGACACATAATGACAGATGTATTTTGAGTGAAATTAATGATCGACTGGTTAAAAATGCGCCTGTTTTTCCACTTTTTTTTGGCAGTGCACCATTTACCTGCTATATAAAATATATTGAGAATGTAGAGTGGGATTGGGTAGCAAGTGAAGATTTTCAAGATATTTATACAGTCATACCGAGCGATAAAATTGAAGAAATAGATATTACAAATACGGTAGGACATTTACTAAAAGAGAGAATGCCGAGAGATTTTGGCGAGAATAGAACAATAAAAGAAGTAACTACATATGTTTATGAAGACGAGGGGCGCCCAATTAAAGTAAAGGTTAAAGGAGAATTTGTTAAACTTTCAAATGGAGAAAGTATAATATTTATGTAAAAAGGTGATGTTTGATGAAATATTATTCTCACTATGATGAAAATCTAAAATACAGAAAACTATTATATGAACATCTGACAGAGGTAAGAGATTTAGCAATTAAACAAATTTCGAAAGAATATCAAAAAGCTTATGAAATAATAGCATTGTGCCATGATTTTGGAAAGTATACGACATATTTTCAAGAATATTTACAGACACAAAATAAAAGTTCTTTGTCAAGTCACAGTTTTATTTCTGCTGTATTCGGGGGATATGTTGCACTTCAATATTATGGGGAAGAAAGTATTCTTCCCCTGATCGTTTATAATACTATACTTCACCACCACGGAAATTTAGAAAGTTTTTCAGAAAATCTTCCAAATAAATTTAAAGACGTATCAAGAAAAGATTTTTCTTTAAATGTATCAGATAAAATAGATATTGCATATATGCAAATAGAAGATATAAGGGAAAATTTGCTTTTCATAGTACCTGATTTTGAAAAATTAGGGTTATTAAAAGAATTAGAACGATTTGCTAAAAAAGAAAATGTTATAGAAGATACATTAACTGCTCTCAAAAAAATTGAGGCTTTATCTATTAGAAGCTTAAAAACGGAAGAGAATTATTTTATCCATCAAATGCTTTATTCTGCTTTAATTTCGGCTGATAAAATAAGTGCGTCAAACACATATATACCGGAAGAAGTGTATGTTGATTATAAAGCATTAGATACGATTAGAGCAAGTAAATTTGGGAAACCAGAGGAAGATATAGATAAACTTCGGACAGAGGTATTTAAGCTTGTTTTAGATAATTTAGAGAAAAATTACAATAGATCAAGAATATTTTCTATTACAGCACCTACGGGGACAGGGAAGACAATTACAGGATTTTTTGCTGCTTTAAAATTAAGAGAATTATTGGGAAATAATCGAAGAATAATATATTCATTACCTTTTACTTCGATTATAGAACAAAACTATGACGCATTGGTTGAACTTTTAGAAAAGCTTGATGGCTTTGAAGGAAATAGCGGTAGATATATAATCAAACATCATCACTTAGCGACAATAGAGTATGAAAGTGAATATAGAGATTATAAAAAAACAGAGGCTGAATTATTAATAGAAAATTGGCAGAGTGGAATAATTGTTACAACTTTTGTACAACTTTTGGAAACCCTTATAGGAGCAAGAAATAGGATGTTGAAAAAATTTAATGCTTTGAGAGGCTCGATTATAATACTTGATGAAATTCAAGCTATCGATATAAAATATTTCCAGTTAGTCGATTATATTTTAAATAAAGCTTCTCAATACTTAGATTTAAAAATAATAATAATGACAGCTACCAAACCGATGATTTTAAATGATGCAATTGAATTACTTGATAATAATGAGAAATATTTTAGAATTTTCAAGAGGACAAGGTTAATACCTCAAATAGAAAAATTAACAGTAGAATCTTTTATAGAAAAATTTAAAAAAAACTTGGAAGATAAATCTTATTTGATAGTCTGCAATACAATCGCGCAATCCTTAAAAATTTACGATAAATTAGCAAAGTCAAGTCTTAACAGGAAAATATTTTATTTATCGACTAATATCCTTCCTCTACATCGACGGGAAAGAATAAATGAAATAAAGGAGAAATTAGAGAAAAAAGAAAAAATTATAGTTGTTTCAACACAGGTGGTTGAAGCAGGAGTTAACTTTGATTTTGATGTTGTTATAAGAGATTTGGGACCTATTGATTCAATTATTCAGTCAGCGGGAAGATGTAATAGGAATGGTAAAAAGGAGATTGGAGATGTGTATGTTTATAAGATGATTGATGAAGAAGAAAACCCATTTGGAAAATATGTTTATGGAAACACATTGATAAATATTTCAGAAGATATACTAAAAAGGTATGGTACAATTTCAGAAGAAGATTATTTCAGGTTAATCAACGAATATTTTAGCATAGTGATGCAGAACAAATCTTCACAAGTTTCACGTGAGTTTATAAACTCAATTGAAAGCTTAGATTTTTCGGAAGGAGAATATGCCATAAGTAAGTTTTCTTTAATAGAAAACAATCCGGGGTATTTTGAAGCCTTCTTTATATATGACGATGTAGCAGAGGATATTTTTGCAAAATATTTAAAACTTTCAAATATTAAGAATTTTAATGCTAGAAGAGAGGCATATTTAGAAATTCAGAAAAATATAAGGGATTATATACTTTCTATTCCCAAAAAATATATTAACAATTTTCAACTAGACAAGGGTATTCCTTACTTACCTAAAGAAGGTATACAAGACATATATGATTTTAACACAGGATTTAAAAGAGATATAAATGATAAATGTATGATATTGTAAATAAATGTCGTCGATGCCCAATAGTGCAAAAATGCCTGGGGATCGACGACATTTTTATTTTTCTGATTTTCATAAAGTAATTGATTTTATTGGACAATATGGTATAATAAAGTCAAGATACTTGACAGAAATTAAAAAATTGTAAGGTGTATAATGTGCTATTTATGCATGTTAGAATGAGTTTTTAGCCTACCTATAAGGAATTGAAACAATAATATTCTCTCATTTCTTTATACATTTCTATCATGTTTTTAGCCTACCTATAAGGAATTGAAACTTTTGTTTCCATCGATATAACGTTGTGCGCCCTATGGTTTTTAGCCTACCTATAAGGAATTGAAACAGCTCATAAGCATACCTCCTTTCGTTTCAATTTGTGTTTTTAGCCTACCTATAAGGAATTGAAACAGTTGTCCATCTCTATTAAATCGTGCAAAACCTCCTGTTTTTAGCCTACCTATAAGGAATTGAAACAAAGTAAGGCATTGAGAAGGCTATATTTCATACTTGTTTTTAGCCTACCTATAAGGAATTGAAACCAGTTAGGCATAAATGGGCGGAAATGAACCGAGCAGGTTTTTAGCCTACCTATAAGGAATTGAAACAGGCAATAGAAGAAGAAATAGCAAATACAGAAAAAGAAGTTTTTAGCCTACCTATAAGGAATTGAAACTAATCTATCAAACCGCTTGCTATTGCAAGCATGATGCGTTTTTAGCCTACCTATAAGGAATTGAAACATGGCTTCTGTTGGAATCGACTGCAAACCAAAATAGTTTGTTTTTAGCCTACCTATAAGGAATTGAAACTAAATTGGATAAAAGTTATACACATTATCTACAATCGTTTTTAGCCTACCTATAAGGAATTGAAACAGAGCTCCGGCCATACGAGAGAACTGTCCTGAATAAGTTTTTAGCCTACCTATAAGGAATTGAAACATATGAGATGATTATATTCGCAGTAAAAGGGGATAAGTTTTTAGCCTACCTATAAGGAATTGAAACGAACTACGTGTATGTGCGAAATTAATACAAGTTTTACAGTTTTTAGCCTACCTATAAGGAATTGAAACCATCAAAAATGATGGGTGTTTTGTTTGGTGATAAACAGTTTTTAGCCTACCTATAAGGAATTGAAACTCTAAAGTGGTTTTATCATCAGTCATTACATAACCGCGTTTTTAGCCTACCTATAAGGAATTGAAACGATTTTAACAGGATAGAAATGAACATACAAGCAGTAGAGTTTTTAGCCTACCTATAAGGAATTGAAACCAAAGATGGACTTGGTTGTGAAAAAATGGAGCCATGCGTTTTTAGCCTACCTATAAGGAATTGAAACTATCTATTTTTTGAGCCAATTCCATAACTGCGGCCCAGTTTTTAGCCTACCTATAAGGAATTGAAACATGCTTTGCATGATGAAATTGACATAGCCAGAACAAAGTTTTTAGCCTACCTATAAGGAATTGAAACCCTTATCAGGGATGGTAAAATCATACAAGAGGAAGGTTTTTAGCCTACCTATAAGGAATTGAAACAGTCTTTCTATTGCTTCGATTGTAACAGGCAGTATCCGTTTTTAGCCTACCTATAAGGAATTGAAACAGTTACTGGTTATCGCATTACACATCTTGATGCTAGGTTTTTAGCCTACCTATAAGGAATTGAAACATATAACTACTCAATTTGACATTAATACGAATAGCTAGTTTTTAGCCTACCTATAAGGAATTGAAACAAAACAACCTCGTGTCCTGTTGTGCCTGCTGTAAGGTTTTTAGCCTACCTATAAGGAATTGAAACATCGCTTCCACCCTTGCAGCAAAACCACTGGTTTTGTTTTTAGCCTACCTATAAGGAATTGAAACTCAGCATGGAATATGTGAGAGGTGTGGGAAACCGGGGTTTTTAGCCTACCTATAAGGAATTGAAACTAGCCCAGAAGCTTAGAGAAGGGCTGGGATTGTGATGGTTTTTAGCCTACCTATAAGGAATTGAAACACTTCAACTGCCACTCTGCACCACTTCCTGTGCTTGTTTTTAGCCTACCTATAAGGAATTGAAACCTTTGCACTAATTTCATTTGTCTGTTCAGCTGTGATGTTTTTAGCCTACCTATAAGGAATTGAAACTCTATACCAGCAGGTACAACGGTTTATGCGGCTCGCCCGTTTTTAGCCTACCTATAAGGAATTGAAACCCTTCTTCATCTTCGCCAACGTAGCAGGTTAGCTTGTTTTTAGCCTACCTATAAGGAATTGAAACTTTCTTTTGGCATGGCTATTAGTCTCTTTGATGTTTCTGTTTTTAGCCTACCTATAAGGAATTGAAACAATTTACGATTCGCTATAGAGCAGATGTTGATACTTCGTTTTTAGCCTACCTATAAGGAATTGAAACCTGCAACTGACTGGTTTACCACGACAAAGATTAACGTTTTTAGCCTACCTATAAGGAATTGAAACTTTGGTAAGCCACTTTCATATTTAACACCATTAACAGTTTTTAGCCTACCTATAAGGAATTGAAACACTCTTTGATATAGTCCTCTATGCTCGACACCGCAGGTTTTTAGCCTACCTATAAGGAATTGAAACCAAACAACGCCTGTGTGTTAGTAGAGGCCGACCAACGTTTTTAGCCTACCTATAAGGAATTGAAACGCGGCTGTATTCTTCACTAAAGAGTCAACATAAACCCGTTTTTAGCCTACCTATAAGGAATTGAAACAAAAACGTAACCGTCAGCGTCGGATAAGGTGCTGTGTTTTTAGCCTACCTATAAGGAATTGAAACATTGTTTTGGTGGTACTCCCTAAAATACTACCTGAGTTTTTAGCCTACCTATAAGGAATTGAAACACAATATGAAGGAGAGAGTAATTGAATCTTGGAATAGTTTTTAGCCTACCTATAAGGAATTGAAACCGGCGCAGGGCAAACTGTATCAATCACCGCTTATTAGTTTTTAGCCTACCTATAAGGAATTGAAACCTGTCGCAGGAAAGCCTGTAGCTACACCATTTGGTAAGTTTTTAGCCTACCTATAAGGAATTGAAACCCTTGTTTTTGGCAGTGTTAAACGACGTCGTAATAGGTTTTTAGCCTACCTATAAGGAATTGAAACTAAAAGAGCAAATCGAACAAAATGAGGGTGAGCTTCCTGTTTTTAGCCTACCTATAAGGAATTGAAACGTAGACCCATTCCTATAAAGATTTAAGATGGGATAGTTTTTAGCCTACCTATAAGGAATTGAAACGCTTGCCAATGCTGTAAGTTCGCTCTGCTGTATCCAAAGTTTTTAGCCTACCTATAAGGAATTGAAACAACCGAACGATAGATTGTTTGGTTACACCAGACCAGTTTTTAGCCTACCTATAAGGAATTGAAACATTGTGTAATTTTGGAGGTTGCAGTATTAGAAAGAAGTTTTTAGCCTACCTATAAGGAATTGAAACAGTGATTGGATAGCTAAACAAGATAAAAGCTTTTAGTTTTTAGCCTACCTATAAGGAATTGAAACGCTATTAGGGAAGAAGCGGAATATGATTTCGCTTTTGCGTTTTTAGCCTACCTATAAGGAATTGAAACATTTCTGCAATAAATTTAGCAAGCTCTTTTTCGGGTTTTTAGCCTACCTATAAGGAATTGAAACATTTGTTCATCTCCGGTTTTAAACAGTTTGTAAGGTGTTTTTAGCCTACCTATAAGGAATTGAAACTCAATTGCGGTCTATATGCAGGGATTTTAAAAAGACGGTTTTTAGCCTACCTATAAGGAATTGAAACCCTCAAACAAGACTTGGTAGTAGTTAAAAAAGTAATGTTTTTAGCCTACCTATAAGGAATTGAAACAGTCCCAACTACCAGTTGCAATTTGCGTTTTGGTTGAACGTTTTTAGCCTACCTATAAGGAATTGAAACCAATACAATGTTGCTCAAGCTGTTTCTGCTGGTCAAGTTTTTAGCCTACCTATAAGGAATTGAAACACTACTAAAAACAAAGTTTTACCTGCTTGTGCTTTCCCTCGTTTTTAGCCTACCTATAAGGAATTGAAACATGACAACAACTATTGGGACGAAACGGGGATTTACGTTTTTAGCCTACCTATAAGGAATTGAAACAAACGGCCGATGACGCAAATAGGTTAGAAATGTCAAGGTTTTTAGCCTACCTATAAGGAATTGAAACCGGATGAGCACATACCCTGTTATGGCATCCTGTATGTTTTTAGCCTACCTATAAGGAATTGAAACTATAGCATTGTATCGTTTTAGTTTGCCCTGCTTCAGTTTTTAGCCTACCTATAAGGAATTGAAACAACAAAAAGGTATAGAGTTAAAGGACAATTTAATAGTTTTTAGCCTACCTATAAGGAATTGAAACATTATTCTTGATGCAATTTTGCAAACATTCTCCCAAGTTTTTAGCCTACCTATAAGGAATTGAAACATGTAAACCCAACACTCCACCGTCCCCTCCTGCGGGGTTTTTAGCCTACCTATAAGGAATTGAAACAAAGCAAAATGAAATATTGGAATGGTTCTGCGTGGATGTTTTTAGCCTACCTATAAGGAATTGAAACAACAACAGCACACGAAAATTCGACGCAGGGAATAAACGTTTTTAGCCTACCTATAAGGAATTGAAACCCTGCAACCTGCCTTTCGTCGATACCAAGCGGTAGAGTTTTTAGCCTACCTATAAGGAATTGAAACGAAAGAGCACCTACAGTACGTCGAAGGTGCAGCAAGTTTTTAGCCTACCTATAAGGAATTGAAACTATACATTCACGAGGCCGTCAAGCCATTTAGGAAGGTTTTTAGCCTACCTATAAGGAATTGAAACAGGAAAGTCTGTCCATTGCCAGATTCACCACAAGGTTTTTAGCCTACCTATAAGGAATTGAAACTAAGCAGAGAAAGAAGATTAAGCCTGAGGGCATCATGGGTTTTTAGCCTACCTATAAGGAATTGAAACATTTTCTCCATTATTTTCTCCTCCTCCGTTTTCGTTTTTGAGTTTTTAGCCTACCTATAAGGAATTGAAACAATTCTAACTTCAATTGACGTATCTAAAAGGTGTGTTGTTTTTAGCCTACCTATAAGGAATTGAAACTTTACCAGTTGTAGTCATTAACAAAGATTTGAAAGAGTTTTTAGCCTACCTATAAGGAATTGAAACCCTTTTCTTTTCCTACTTCTTGCGCCTGTCCTATTGGTTTTTAGCCTACCTATAAGGAATTGAAACAAGCAAGGTGCATTAAAAGGACTTTCTATTGGCTATGAGTTTTTAGCCTACCTATAAGGAATTGAAACTAGACATTGGTATATGCTCCATGTACATTTTGTTTAGGAGTTTTTAGCCTACCTATAAGGAATTGAAACAGCATTGGAACGGTGTATATACTAGCAAGCATGAACAAGTTTTTAGCCTACCTATAAGGAATTGAAACTTGTTACTCTGGCTAATGCATTAGATGTAAAACTACCAAGTTTTTAGCCTACCTATAAGGAATTGAAACCGTTGCCCTATTAGACAAAGTTGGCACAGAAGTTTGTTTTTAGCCTACCTATAAGGAATTGAAACGAGCTTCTATGTAGCGAGGTGGTAGCAAGTGCCTAAGTTTTTAGCCTACCTATAAGGAATTGAAACCGCCCTTATCTATTTCTCCTCTTCTTCCACAACCTCTGTTTTTAGCCTACCTATAAGGAATTGAAACTCATGATCGGTGAAAAGGCAAAAGAAAAAGGCAAAAAGTTTTTAGCCTACCTATAAGGAATTGAAACAATTTTATTTCTCGCATTTTACATCCTCTCCTTTTGTTTTTAGCCTACCTATAAGGAATTGAAACTCGCTATCTGGTATATTGACGCCACCACGTGCACCTGTTTTTAGCCTACCTATAAGGAATTGAAACTAAGCTTCCTATTGCTGATGTGATAGATGGCAGGCTGTTTTTAGCCTACCTATAAGGAATTGAAACTAGAGCCCGGAGCATTCAAGAAGACATTGCAAGAGAGTTTTTAGCCTACCTATAAGGAATTGAAACCCATATCGAGTCTCGCTAACACAACAAAAAAGCCCGTTTTTAGCCTACCTATAAGGAATTGAAACTGCTTTGACCATAACAATTTAGGAAGTAAAAGGCAAAGTTTTTAGCCTACCTATAAGGAATTGAAACCTTCACACTTTAGAAACGATTCTGAGCCAATTTTGAGTTTTTAGCCTACCTATAAGGAATTGAAACAAAGGGGAAATGACGTACACACAATCTTTATTGACGGGTTTTTAGCCTACCTATAAGGAATTGAAACATACACATAAAAACACTTTTCTTTTTTCTTCATTTGCGGTTTTTAGCCTACCTATAAGGAATTGAAACCTAAAAATCTCTTCATATACCTTTGCCTTTGCTTCTGTTTTTAGCCTACCTATAAGGAATTGAAACTCTACTCTTTTGCCTCTAAATTTTATTTCTCGCATTTGTTTTTAGCCTACCTATAAGGAATTGAAACTTTTTCTCATCTCCGTACCACATATCCAGCATTTTCGTTTTTAGCCTACCTATAAGGAATTGAAACTAATAATAAAATAAAGCTTTTATTTGGCTTGTAAAAGCGTTTTTAGCCTACCTATAAGGAATTGAAACGACAAATTTGAACTTGCTAAAAACAATTATGAACAGTTTTTAGCCTACCTATAAGGAATTGAAACGCAGAAGAACGCAAACAAGCAATTGATAATGACACAAGTTTTTAGCCTACCTATAAGGAATTGAAACTCGAGGCAGGCCAGAGGACACAATCGGAGCGCATAGTTTTTAGCCTACCTATAAGGAATTGAAACGAATTGTATAACAATTTATAATAATAAAATAAAGCTTTGTTTTTAGCCTACCTATAAGGAATTGAAACTAATTTCATTACAAGAAACTACACAAAAGAAGAAAGTTTTTAGCCTACCTATAAGGAATTGAAACATTATTTAGCCATTTCAGGAGTGGATATAAAATATACTTGTTTTTAGCCTACCTATAAGGAATTGAAACAATATTGCACTAATAAGGTATAAATCCTCATTAGCGTTTTTAGCCTACCTATAAGGAATTGAAACCTACATTTATTGTATCATCTGTTATATCAAATAAAACGTTTTTAGCCTACCTATAAGGAATTGAAACAAGAGAATGATATTATTGTTTTTAAGGAGTGAAAACGTTTTTAGCCTACCTATAAGGAATTGAAACTGCGTTTATGCTATCCAAACGATTTGGAAGAGTAAGTTTTTAGCCTACCTATAAGGAATTGAAACTATAATTCTTGAAGAGATGTTTCTATTATCTCTTCAGTTTTTAGCCTACCTATAAGGAATTGAAACACGAGCCTTACGAACACATAAAAAACCATATGTAGCGTTTTTAGCCTACCTATAAGGAATTGAAACTGTCTACTAGTCTAAGAGACCTTGAGGAACTAACAAGTTTTTAGCCTACCTATAAGGAATTGAAACGGTAAGTGTTCTACTGCTCTTGCTAATTGATTCCACGTTTTTAGCCTACCTATAAGGAATTGAAACTATCTTTTATAATTCTTTCTATGTTTATGTCGTGAAGTTTTTAGCCTACCTATAAGGAATTGAAACATAAAAAACTGTTGACATGATATAATAATAGTGATACAGTTTTTAGCCTACCTATAAGGAATTGAAACAAGGTTGGCACATTTGCGCCATTTGTTGGCGCACGTGTTTTTAGCCTACCTATAAGGAATTGAAACTAAAAAACTATGATTTTTTTGGACTAATATTTTAAGTTTTTAGCCTACCTATAAGGAATTGAAACGCCTTCTTTATTTCAAACAATAAAACACCCCCCAAGTTTTTAGCCTACCTATAAGGAATTGAAACAATGGCAAGGCCACAAAAACAAGGTTTAGAATATTTGTTTTTAGCCTACCTATAAGGAATTGAAACCTGCTTTGCCTGAGAGTGTGCCTGTTCCTGATTCTGAGTTTTTAGCCTACCTATAAGGAATTGAAACACCCTCTGCTTTGTTAGGGTAGCACGTCGGGTACCGTTTTTAGCCTACCTATAAGGAATTGAAACTAACACTACTATCTTTGCCAAATGAGACTGAAAAAGTTTTTAGCCTACCTATAAGGAATTGAAAC